>Ga0206982_1106_pt3 | contig 16423 bp, 17 predicted proteins | sample Alteio_BWMinCont_18_FD_153493 | JGI IMG/M metagenome (GOLD analysis project Ga0206982, IMG submission 153493) | Enriched cells from forest soil in Barre Woods Harvard Forest LTER site, Petersham, Massachusetts, United States -... | ecosystem: Environmental > Terrestrial > Soil > Temperate forest >... | reverse complement strand
ACCCAAATCCTTTATTTTTTCTTTACTAAATTCATTAGGAAATACTGTCTTTTGAGAATTAAGGATGCTATAAATATGAGGGCAAATTATTTAGTATAATTTAAAATCATATTCAATTGATTAATAAGTACTTATTTTAAGTTATATAAAGGTTATATACATTATGAAATCTTCAATTGTAGCATTGGGATATTGGAATATTCCTTAATTTGGTGATTTTGGATAGTTTCACATGATAGTATCTGAATTGCAATATTTTCCGCCGCTTACTTTCCTGACGACTTTGTATAGGGAAACATATATCTATTTAGATATATATGAAATCTATCGCAAAATGAGTTTTCGCAACCGCTGTATCATTGCCGGGGCTCAGGGAACCATTTCTTTATCGATTCCTTTACAGGATGGCAGGAACCAGAATCTGCCCATAAATGAGGTATTGATTTCGGATAAGGAAAACTGGCAATCCAATCATTTTAAGTCAATCCAATCAGCTTATAACCGTTCACCTTTTTTTGAATATTATCAGAATGAACTCTATGGGATTTTCCAAAGACCTTTCAGCCGGCTGGTAGATTGGAACTTGTATTGTTTGAATTGGGTAAAAGAAAAAATGGATTGGCCTGCAGAAATCAGGGTTACAGAAACCACTGTTCCTTACCGGGCAATGGAATATGAAGACCGTCGGAATATTGTTCTTCCTAAAAATTACAGCAAGTGGAACCCGGTAAAATACCGGCAGGTATTTGAAGAACGAACTGGATTTTTTCCAAATCTTTCAGTGCTCGATTTATTATTTAATGTGGGGAAAGAAGCGGGGGAGTTACTTCGTAACTCCAGTGTGAGAGTGTGAGAGTGTGAGAGTGTGAGAGTGTGTAACTTCCAAACCACAACAGTCTCACACTCTCACACTCTCACACTCTCACACTTGTTTGCAGTTCAGAAACAATCATCTCCGCTATATCCATCACTTTTACCAGGTCCTCTTTTTCTTCATGTTTTACGCCGTCTGTCAGCATGGTATTACAAAAGGGACAGGCCGAGGCTATTAATGAGGCACCGGTATCCAATGCCTCATGGGTTCTTTCGAAATTAATACGGGTGGTTCCTTTTTCTTCTTCTTTAAACATTTGAGCGCCGCCAGCTCCGCAACAAAGTCCCTTGCTTTTGCATCGTTTCATCTCTACCAGTTCAGCATCAAGGGCTTCCAGTACTTTTCTGGGTGCTTCATATATTCCATTTGCCCGTCCCAGGTAACAGCTGTCATGGTAAGCGATTTTTTTGCCCTTATAAGTTCCTCCCTCTTTTAACCTGATCCTTCCTTCATCAAGCAATTGCTGAAGAAAGACTGTGTGATGGATGACTTCGTAACTGCCCCCAAGTTCAGGATATTCATTTTTTAGGATATTAAAACAATGCGGACAGGCAGTTACGATTTTACGGATTTTGTAATTATTTAATATTTGTATATTCTGATATGCCATCATCTGAAACATAAACTCATTTCCGGCACGTCTGGCCGGGTCGCCGGTGCATGATTCTTCTTTTCCCAGAATGGCGAAGCGTATACCGATATGGGTTAGAATACTTGCGAAAGCGCGGGTAATCTTTTGGGCCCGCTGATCATAACTGCCTGAACAGCCAACCCAGAAAAGAATTTCAGGAGATTCTCCCCGGCTATGGAGGTCGGCCATAACAGGTACATTCATGATTACATTATTATACCTGTAAATCTAACGCAATTTGCCGGGCCGGGATAAGAGTTGATTCGGTAATTTTAATGAATAATTCCTATTATGTCCACAGATGATAAAATGCTTTTAATCCGTAATTACGATCTCTGGTGTCATTTGAGTGATGAAGAATATGATGATCTCAAAATCGAACATCATTCTATAGAGGTGCCCAAAGGAGAATACATTTATTTTGAAGCATACAATCACAATAAAATCTATTTCGTAAAAGAGGGTTATATACGTATCGGACATATTGATGCCGAAGGGAACGAAAAAATAATGGAGATAATACAGAAAGGCGAATTATTCGGACAGTTTACACTTGAGCGCAGCAATCTTCATGGTGAATTTGCACAGGCCTACAAACAGGATGTCAGCCTTTGTGCATTTTATATAGAGGATTTTGAAAAATTGCTTAAGAAACGACCGGATCTTGCCCTTAGTTACAGCAAGCAGGTTGGAGCCAAACTAAGGACCATTGAAAATCGTTTACTTAATCTCCTGAATAAAGATGTAAAAACCAGGCTGGCACATTTTTTCTGGCAGCTGGTGGAAAACAAATTGGGCGAAACAATGCCTGAAGGATTCTGTATTCCCAATTACCTTAAACACGAAGATATAGCCAACCTGATCGGATCGAGCCGTCAAACGGTTACTACCATGATCAATGAACTGGAGGCAGAAGGTATACTTTCTTATAACCGCCAGCAGATCTGCTTTCTGAATGTTAAAAACTTACAAAAACGACTCACTGTCAATTAAACGACAAATGAATGCCTGTAAGGAGAATAGTTTTGATCAAAATTTAAATATGAAGATTTGGTTTTCTGTCCGCCCAATTGTTATCTGGATTCTCCGCCTGGTTCCTGCGATCATACTCCTTCAGACATTGTATTTCAAATTCACTGCCCACCCTGAATCCGTCAAATTATTTACAGAAATTGGTATGGAACCATACGGGCGTATCGGAACCGGTATCCTGGAATTAATTGCTTCCATATTGATATTAATTCCCCGGTTTACCGGCTACGGAGCGATCCTTGGATTGATCATGATGACAGGAGCTTTATATTTTCACCTGACAAAAATCGGTATTTATTTCAACGGCGACCCTTTACTTTTTATTTATGCTGTAATAACTTTTATTTGTTGCGCCATACTCATATTTGTATATAAAAAACAACTGGAGAGTAAGCTGAAAAGAAAATAAACTTATGCAAATACCATTTTTCAGAGAATACCAAATATTAAAACTGGGTTTGATAATTTATTTTACCATGATGTTCCAATGCTCTTTCGGGCAAATGCATCCGGTTGCTAAAGAATCCAGTGTAATTTTTACCATCCATAATTTTGGATTTAAAGTGACTGGCAACCTAGATGCGCCTCAGGGAGATATCCGTTTTAACCCGGACAGTTTAACGAGCTCCTTTTTTAAGGTGACGATTAAATCTGAATCCATTAATACAGACAATAATACAAGAGACGGACACTTGAGGGAAGAAGATTATTTCGATGTGAAAAACTATCCTTTGATTTCTTTCGTATCTGGCAGTATCCAGTCAGCCGGTAAAAAAGGCGATTATGTTGCCTCAGGCGGACTGACCATTAAAAATAAAACCAGGGCCATTCAACTGCCTTTTACTGCCTTAAAAAGCGGAGATGGCTATTTATTTACAGGCAGTTTTAAGATGAACCGGCGGGACTTTGAAATAGGAGGCGGAAGTACGATTTCAAATGAGCTTACAGTTGACATAAAAGTACTCGCGAGGTAAACAAAAAAATATTATTTTTAGATAACAGGATTTATGGAGCTTCAAAAAGCCGTACGCCAGGTTTTTCTTCAATTATCTGACTCGCTGGATCAGTTAGATCGGGATCAGTATAATTATTCATGTAAAAATTTATCTGGTAATACCATCGGGCAGCATGTACGGCATATTATCGAAATGTTCTTATGCCTGGAAAAAGGGTATCAGACCGGTGAAGTGGATTACGAAAGAAGAAGACGGGATATCCTGATTGAAACGGATAAGAATTTTGCTGTCAGTCTGCTGAAAGAAATCATTCAGCAGGTTTCCAAAGATAACAAGTCATTACACCTGCTTACCTATTATGATGATATGCACACCGAACCTGAAAAAATCAGTTCTAATTATTTCAGGGAAATAGCATATAACCTGGAGCATACTATTCACCATATGGCATTGATTCGGATCGGCTTGCGGGAAATAGGAGATTTTGCTGTAGATGATTCTTATGGCGTTGCATCATCAACCATCAAGTACCGGCAACAATGTGCACAGTAACATTTATCCCATCAGGGAATAGTTTTTTTTTTACTTCGAACCGCGATGAGCATGCTGATCGGGCCATTGCGGCATTTCCAGAACAACATGAAATAGGAGGAAAGCGTTTACTTTTTCCCACAGATCCCCAGGGCGGAGGAAGCTGGATAGCTGTACATGAATCCGGGAATACAGCGGTTCTATTAAATGGCGCCTCCAAAGCACATATTCATGAACCACCTTACAGGAAAAGCCGGGGATTGATCCTGATAGAAATTATTTCGAACAATTCACCGGTAAAAGAATTTGAGGAACTGGATTTTTACCGGATCGAGCCTTTCACCATTATTTTATTAGAAGGTAAAAATCTTTATTCCTGCATATGGGATGGAAAAACTAAACAAGTGTTAACACTTAGCATATATGAGCCAAGGATCTGGTCTTCAGTTACACTCTACGATCCGGAAATCATCATTAAAAGAGAAAAATGGTTTACCAGCTGGATTAGGGAAAATCCGCATCCTTCTGCTGCAGGGATAATTCGTTTTCACCTGCATGGAGGAGAAGGTGATCCTGTCAATGATATTCACATGAACCGGGAAGGCAGGATATTTACCAATAGTATCAGCTGTGTACGCCACTCCGGGAAATCAGCCGCTTTTCGCTATATGGATTTGAGAAGCGGAATCACAGCTGACAGTTTTCTGACTTTTCAAAAAATGGTACCAGTAAAAGCATGAAGGGAATCCCGGGCTGGAAAAATAAGCCGTTCTGGATTCGGTTATTACATTGGGAATACTGGCGTTTCCATGTAATATATGCGCCGGTTTATCCCTTTTTTATTTTTCTTTGTCTGCGGGCCCGGTCATTTTTTTTCTATGCAGCTGCAAATCCCAAAATTAAAAACGGTGGATTCCTGGGAGAGTCTAAAAAAGATATTTATGAATTGGTACCCCGTGCTTTGCAACCAAGAACCATTTTTTTCTCAAAGGGTACAGATCCGTCATCTGTGCTTAAGCAATTGATCCGTGAAAGATTTCATTTTCCACTGATCGGCAAACCGGATATCGGCGGAAGGGGGATGGGCATAAAAAAACTGGAAGATGCCGGTTCTGTGATAGAATATGCATCAGCAATTCCGTTTAACTTCCATATCCAGGAATTTATTAATTATGAAAACGAAGCGGGAATATTTTATTATCGTTTCCCTGATCAGAAAAAAGGAAATATTTCAGGCATCGTTCACAAGATATTTTTAAAAGTTACAGGAGACGGAATCCATTCTATCCATGATCTATTAAAAAATAATCCCCGCGCAATTTTGCAATTACCAGAATTGGAAATGAGTGAGCCGGAAATGCTCGGCCTTGTACTGCCTGCTGGTGAGATTTTTACCGTTTCCCCCTATGGTAATCATGCCCGTGGTGCTTTATTTCTCGATGACAGCAAATCGGTAAATGAGGCGCTGGTAAATGCAATTGATGGAATCTGTCGGCAAATTCCTGAATTTTATTTTGGCCGTTTAGATATCCGGTATGAAAGCAGGAAGCTATTGGAAGAGGGTAAATCATTTTCGGTCCTGGAAGTAAACGGCGCGGGCAGTGAGCCCACACATATTTATGACCCTGGCCATTCTATTTTTTATGCCTGGAAAGAAATTATACGACATTGGTTATTGCTATTTAAAATAAGTATTGCCAATCATCGTCGTGGTCATTCTTATCTTTCCGTTTACGAAGGAATACGAATGTTTAAAAAAGATAAACTGGATTCTGCATTACTGGTATCTGTTCAAAAAAAATCCGGATAATATAAAAGGAAAATCATGCAGGGCATTTCCACTTTATTTTTTGGATTTATACTCAGTTTTACCGGACAACTACCCATGGGAACAATGAGTATGACGGCAACTCAAATTGCGGTACAGGAGAATTTCAGCAATGCCTGGAAATATTCGGCCGGCGTGGCCATGGTTGAAATGATTTATCTGCGCCTTGTCTTATCAAGCATGCAATGGATCATGGAACATCGAATGCTGTTTATAATTTTTAACTGGTTTACCCTGGTATTTTTCCTTGTGCTCGGTGTGTTAAGTTTAATATCTGCCCAAAAACAGGAAAAAACGAAAAAAGCCCTCCTCTTAAACAACGGGCTTGATAGATTTTTTATGGGAATGAGTATGAGTGCTTTGAATCCTGTGCAGATTCCGTTTTGGATAGTCTGGACAGGCTATTTTCTGAACCTTGGCTGGCTGAAACCCGGATTCTCAAATTTTAATTTCTTCACGTTCGGCTCAGGCCTGGGAACCATCGGCGGTCTGGCTGTTTATATGTATGGAGGCAACTGGCTCATCACTAAAATGAAAACAAGTAATCAGTCACTCAACAGAATAATTGGAATTGTTTTTATTGTAGCCGCAATGATTCAGTTATATCATGTGTTCCATCCTTAGCCATTTTTCCAGGCATCTCTCTCATCCGGACTGAACTTCCATGGAGCAAAATTATTTTCAATATTTCCAAACATGGAATTCCACTCCGGAGGCGCATCTGAATCTTCCATGACAAGCGCCCTGCGGAGTTCCAGAATGATTTCCAGTGGACTGATACTAACCGGACATTCTTCTACGCAGGCATTGCAACTGGTACAGGCCCTTAATTCTTCAACAGTAATATAATTCCTGAGTAATTGTTTTCCATCATCCTGAAAAGAACCATGCTCCCGGATATTCCGTCCCACTTCTTCGAGGCGGTCGCGTGTATCCATCATAATTTTTCGGGGAGAAAGTTTTTTGCCTGTAATGTTTGCCGGACAAGCTGCGGAACATCTGCCACATTCTGTGCAGGCGTATGCATCCAATAAATTTCGCCAGCTTAGGTCTGCTACATCTTTAGCACCGAATTTTGCAGGAGTGGCTGCTTCTCCTGCCTGCGGCGGGACAAGCTCTGGTTGCATGGCGTAAAGGACTTCCTGCTGAACGGATTTCATATTGCGCATTTCACCTTCAGGCCAGAGACGGGCATAATAGGCATTTGGAAAAGCCAGCAGGATGTGAAGGTGTTTAGAGTAAGGCAGATAATTGAGAAAAGCGAAAATACCCGCGATATGCAGCCACCAGCAACCTTTTTCAAAACGGTGGAGCTGAATATTTGATAATCCGTTTAACAGAGGATGCAGCCAATGGGAAATCAGGAAATCGCCGGTTCTTGGAAATACATAATGTGCGCTATTTCTTTGCTGCAGTAAACTGTCCGAAGCGTCAAAGAAAAGAAAAAGCGTCATAAGAAGGATTTCTGCAATCAGAATATAATTGGCATCCGATCTGGGCCATCCATCCAGATCATGACTTATAAAACGCCGCAGTTTCAGGATATTTCTTCTGCATAAAAAAACGACACAGGCAATGAGAACCGAGATTGCCAGTAACTCAAATGCATCGATTAGCCAGTTATAAAGATTTATACTGAAAACCATGGCGAAAATCCGGTGAGATCCAAAAATTCCATCGAGAAAAATTTCCAGTACTTCAAGATTGATAATGATAAAACCCGCATAAATAAAAAAATGCAACAAGGCCACTAATGGATTCCTGAACATTTTCTTTTGACCGAATGCTAACAAGAGGAGATTTTTCCATCGCCTGCCAGGCTGGTCCGAATAATCCTCATCCCTGCCGAGTAATATATTTTTTCTGATGCGTAAAATGTTCCGGCTGAAGAGCCAGATGGCGGTTCCGGCTAAAATAATAAATGCAATTTGCTGAACCAGCTGCATGGAACATATTTATGACCTCAAGTTATTGCAGATTTGCAGGATTTATGAATTTCTTTACCTTGGGGCATGGATAAGAATTATATACTGAGCTCCGAAGTAGCCGCTAAAAAATTAAAGCGGATGGCATATGAAATCCTTGAAAATAATTTTAACGAAACAGGGTTTATCCTGGCGGGTATACGCGAAAGCGGAACTGCCATTGCAAGCAGGATACAGGAATTGCTTAGGGAAATAGCAGGAATACCTACCGAATTGATTACGATAATCCTGGATAAAAAAAATCCCAAAGAAGTTACGCTTAGCCGGTATCCTGATTTTAAAGATCAGGTGATCATAATAATTGATGATGTGTCAAACAGTGGTAAAACGCTCCTCTACGCCATCAAGCCTTTTCTGGATTTGAATCCAAAAAAAATACAAACGCTCGTGCTTGTTGAGAGAAGACATAATGCTTTTCCGGTAAAACCCGACTATGTAGGCTTATCAGTCGCTACCACTTTGCAGGAGCATATTTATGTGGAAGTGGATAAGGGCCTCGTTAAAGGAGCCTGGCTGGAATAAGACTTAAAATTGAATCGTTTTTTCGCCTTAAAACCTGCTGATTTCATTACCTTTGATGCCTTGCAAAAGCTTGGGTTTTACAGGATCTTAAAATAATATGGAAGAGAACATCATACCGGAAGAAACACAGGATAATAACCGTATCGTCCCCATCAACATCGAAGAACAAATGAAAATGGCCTACATAGATTATTCTATGTCGGTTATCGTTAGCAGGGCCCTGCCAGACGTGCGGGACGGGCTGAAGCCGGTTCACCGCCGCATACTTTACGGGATGAATGAACTGGGTAGTAACAGCAATAAGCCATTCAAAAAATCTGCCCGTATTGTAGGTGAAGTGATGGGGAAATATCATCCTCACGGAGATGCGGCCATTTATCATACTATGGTCAGGATGGCGCAGGAATGGAGCATTCGTTATATGCTTGTTGATAAGCAGGGAAATTTCGGCAGTCAGGACGGAGATGGACCGGCAGCTATGCGATATACTGAAGCCCGTTTACACCGCCTTGCAGAAGCTATGCTTGAAGATATCGATAAAGAGACCGTCGATTTCCAACCTAATTTTGACGAATCCCTTACAGAACCAACCATTTTACCTTCCCGTTTTCCTCAGTTGCTGATCAATGGGGCCAGTGGTATCGCCGTAGGTATGGCAACCAATATGCTTCCCCATAATCTCGCTGAATCTATCGATGGCTGTGTGGCATTTATAGATAAAAGAGATATTACGGTAGAAGAAATAATGCAATATGTAAAAGCCCCCGACTTTCCAACAGGCGGCGTGATATTTGGAATGGAGGGCGTCAAAGCCGCCATGCATACAGGACGTGGTCGCGTTGTGCTTCGTGGAAAATTGCATGTTGATGCAAAAAATAATGGGCGTGAGCAGATCATCATTACAGAAACACCTTACCAGATAAATATCGACGGACTTTGTGACCGGATTGCGCAGCTGACAAATGAGAAAACCATCGAAGGCATTTCTGATGTCCGTAATGAATCCAACGAAAAAGAAGGAATAAGAATCGTCATCGATCTCCGCAGGGATGCAGTGGCTAATGTAGTAATTAATCAGCTATACAAACATACCGAACTCCAGACCTCCTACGGAATCAACAATGTAGCCCTTGTAAAAGGCAGGCCGAGAACGCTCAATATCAGAGAGATTATTTCGGAATTTATAGAATTTCGACACGAAGTAGTCGTTCGGCGGACTCAGTTTGAATTACGTGAAGCCGAAAAAAGAGCGCATATACTTCAAGGTTACCTGATTGCGCTGGATCACCTGGATGAAGTGATTTCATTGATTCGTTCATCATCTACTCCCGATCTGGCAAAAGATAATTTAATCAATGCGGGTTGGGGACTTAGTGAGATTCAGGCCAAAGCCATACTGGAGCTGCGTTTACAACGCCTGACAGGAATGGAAAGAGATAAGATCCGAAATGAATTTGATGAATTACAGAAACAAATTGCATACTTAAAGGATCTGTTGGGCGACGAAGTAAAACGATACGCCCTTATCCGTAAAGAACTACTCGAAATAAAAGAAAAATTCGCTGATGAACGCAGAACTGAAATTACATACCTGGATGATGAAGTGCAGATCAAAGACCTGATCAAGGAAGAAGATGTCGTCATTACTATTTCACATAACGGGTATATTAAAAGAACTTCAGCTACCGAATATCGGCAGCAGCGGCGGGGCGGCAGGGGTTTAAGTGGTGGGAAAGCGAGGCTGGAAGATTATATTGAACACCTGTTTGTCGCAAGCTCGCATCATACACTGCTTTTCTTTACAGAGAAAGGGAGGTGTTTCTGGCTGAATGTTTACCAGATACCGGAAGGAGACCGGGTAGGAAAGGGACGTGCGGTTCAGAACCTGATACAGATTCCGATGGACGATAAAATAAAAGCGATCATAGATGTGAAGGATATCAAGGATCTTGAATTTCTGAATAGTCATTATATCGTGTTATGTACTAAACGGGGTGTTATTAAAAAAACACAGCTGGAAGATTTCAGCAGGCCCCGGCTTAGTGGAGTGAATGCGATTACCATCCTGGAAAATGATCAGTTGCTGACTGCTCGTCTGACTGATGGTAATTCCGAAATCATGATGGCTGTCAAATCCGGGCGTGCCATACGTTTCCCTGAAGAGAACGTCAGGCCGACGGGCAGGGGTGCCATCGGGGTAAGTGGGATTGAAGTAGATGATAGTCTTGACGAAGTGATTGGCATGATATGTGTCAATAAGGACGATAAATCGAGAACCGTGCTGGTAGTCAGCGAAAACGGTTATGGTAAACGCACCCTGGTTGATGAATACCGCGTAACGAACCGGGGAGGTAAAGGAATCAAAACAATTCAGGTCACGGAAAAAACAGGTAAGCTGGTAGGTATACTCGACGTCACAGAAAAAGAAGATCTGATGATTACCTGCAAATCAGGAATTACCATTCGTATGCCCGTACAGGGAATCAGTGAATTGGGACGTGCTACCCAGGGTGTCAAACTGATCCGGCTGGATGAAGGAGATGGAATTGCAGCCATCACGCAGCTTGATGAAGAATCAACAATTGCAGAAGTAAAAGAGGGGGAAGGCCCGGTTTTGGATATCTTGCCACCAGAATCAGATCCAGAATAACGTCATCAGAAAACTTCAAATAATAAATCTCATGAAACGGATGCTTTTAAGCCTTGTTTTGGCTGTAGTTTGTACCGGATTGTTTGCCCAATCTGTAGATAAAGTAAAAGAATTACTGAAAGCAAATAAACTGGCAGAAGCCAAAGACGAAATTGACAAGACCCTGCTGATAGATAAAAACCAGAAGAATGCTGACGCCTGGTATTACAAAGTTAAAGTATACAATGCCATTGCAGCGAATGATCAGCTGAAAACGCAGTATCCTGACGCATTACTTCAATCGCTCGCCGCATTGAAAAATTATGTCCAATATGATGATAAAAAATTTGCGTTGCTTATTCTGGATAGTTATAAACCCATAAATGAAATTTATCAGGGTCTTTTCCAGACTGGTGCAAACCAATATAATGCCCAGAAATATGCGGATGCGCTCGTGAATTTCAAAGGAGCTATTGCTGCTATCAGTTTTATGTATAAGGAAGGCTGGATTAAACAATCCATGGATTCTACCGCAACATTGTATGCTGGTATTTCAGCAGAAAAGGCGGACAAGCGCGATGAAGCAGTTATATATTATAAAACGATCGCTGATTCCGGGATTACAAAAATCGGCGGAAACGATATGGCCGAAATCTATAAATGGCTGGCTGATTATTATACCAGAAAAAACGATAAGGAGAATGCCGCTAAATATACCGCCCTGGGAAAACAGAGATATCCGAATGATATTTTTTATGATGAACTAACGCTGGATGCCCTGAGAAAAAGCGGGAACAAGGATTCCCTGTTTGCAGAATATGAAGTAATTAATAAAGAGCATCCTGACAGTGCCATCTATTTTTTCAATTACGGATTGGAACTATACCAGTACGCTACAGATACAAGCACAGGAAAACGGGTTGCAAATTCTGATGACCTCATAAAAAAAGCACAGGACAAACTACTGACAAGTTATAAGCTAAATCCAAACTATCCGCAGACTTCCCTCGTGCTCGGACAGATTTCATATAACGAAGGCGTAGAATTTCAAATCCTTGGTAAACCAAAAGGTAATACCAATGCGGATGAATTGAAAAAACGACAGGATTTCCGGGCCATGAGCGTCAAGAAATTTGACGAAGCCATACCATATCTGGAAAAAGTGGATCAGTTGCTTGGAACTCAGGGGAAATTAAAAAAGGCTGATAAGGTTGCACTTAGGGATGCATATGATATGCTTATAACGATATATGAATCCAGAAAGGATAAACCGAAAATAGATTCGTGGACAGACAAGTACAATAATGTAGATAAAGTTCACTAGTCATTCCGTGAAGGTCCATGCAGAGCAATGATTGCGTTGCATGGATTTTTTTTATCTTAATGCGAAATGCATATTGGCATTTACAACAAATACCTTCTGACTAAGTGCATATGCCGGTTCAATGCCAATACCGATAATATGTGTTACCGGAAATACATATCTCAATCCGGTCTGCATTTCAAAATAGGAAAGATTTACAATGCCTGGAGAAGCTACCACATAAAGATGATTCGTTAATTTATATTGTCCTTTTACGTAGAAAGTCAACAGCGTCTGATTTGCTGAAGGATTTGTTTTGTTTTCTGAATTATTAATACCTGGCCATACCATACTGGTGCCAATAAAATAACTGAATTTTCCTGCATCTTTATTCCAGCTACCCGCTTCCATTCCAAACCCCATTCCATGACCTGTTTGGAATGCCTGGTAAACAGTAAGAGACGGAAAAGAAGGAATGCAACAAAGACTGCAGCCCTGACTCTTTACTTCACCGTACTGAAGACATGAAATAATGATAATTATAAACAGCCCGAATCTGTTTTTAGAAATATGGGGAGTATGCAAAAAAGATTTCTCCCTGAAAGTTGAAGTTTTCATACTGATCAATTTAAAAGATGTCGTAAGGAGACGAACGGCGGTCTTTTGTAAGGAAAGGATCAGGTATTTAACTAAGGAGGATACGAAAATCGGGGATCAAAGGATGATAGAGAGAGTTAAATATACTCAGCGATTTCCAGTTTTAAAAGCAATTGTCATTTTTTTTCAAAACTTAGGTTTTGGGAAACTGTACTAAATTGGGAAATTGCCCGTTTTAAAGGGTTAAAACCTACCAGATCCATTCAAAACTACTGTCTTGACCATCGCTGAACAGGGGAAGCCAATCACGAAATTCAAATTTAAGCCACAGTTATCAGGGCTTCGCTTTTGTGCTGTATTATTCGTGGTAGTTTATCATTTTTCCATTTTTCTTATCGGACTAAAAAGCTGGCATTATGATCTGGGATCATTTATCGTTTTCTTTTTTGTACTAAGCAGTTATCTAATCACAAGGATTCTACTTGATGCCAAGCGCAAAGCGATCGGTAATGGAATGCCAGTATGGAAGGTAGCCGTTGCTTTTCTGACCCGACGGACCCTGCGCATTTTTCCGGCCTATTATCTATACCTGATTATTCTTTGGCTTTTCCCTTTAGAAGGCCTGGACCTGCGACAGCACCCTGAATTTTATTTCGGATATATTTATAATGTATGGATATTTATCACCAGCAATTGGGGACCCTATGCTGTTCATTTATGGACATTAGCAGTGGAAGAACAGTTTTACATTATCTGGCCATGGATCATACTTTTTATTCCAACCAGGCATCTTTTTAAAGTGTTTCTTTTAATGGGAGTATCCGCAGTTGCATTTCGGATGATATTTTTGACTGTTTCCCCGTTTCAGCCAGTTTTCCCTATGCTGGTTCTGATGCCTGCATGTATCGACTCATTTGCTGCGGGAGCCTTACTTGCTTACCTGCATTATACAGGTAAGGAAAATAATCACTGGTTAAAATGGGCATCATTCATTGCGATACCTGTTTGGGTTTTATTGATTCTGACGAATCATCACAGGAGTTTTATAGGTCTGGACAGGGTATTTATTTCCCTTTTTGCAGTCACGGTAATTGATATTGCGAACAGGGGCTATACCGGCATCGCGAAGATATTTTTGGAAAACCGTCTGGTGCAATACCTCTCAAAAATCAGTTACGGAATTTATTTATATCACCTGATTGCCACATTGTTTTTCTGGAAAATATTTGAAATAGCGCAGAATATTTTAATCCGGAATGGCTATGATTTATCCGCAGTAGGAAAAGTATTTTCTTCACCTTATATCAGCTTCTGGATATATCTTGTTCTTGCCATTGGTTGTGCAACCATTTCCTGGTATTGCATCGAACAGCCTTTTAACAACCTCAAAAAATTATTTGATTACGTAATACCCCGGAAAGCAAAAAGCCTAAAGCCTAAGGCCTAAGGCCTAAAGCCTAAGGCCTAAAGCCTTAAGCCTTACGCCTTACGCCTTGCGCCTTGAATGTTTTTTACCTGAAAAAATTAATGGGCCGGTACAACCATTTCTTATTGCGTTTCATTTTATATCCTAAGAGGATCTTAATTTTCATTTTCAGCCAATAAAAAAAAGTAATTCGGCTGAAATGCATACCCATTGCGCGTTTTGATTGTTCCAGGGCGACGAATGGTTCGCCGAATACGTGATAGATTTTATCCGAAGAATATGCGAAATAATATGCCAGGTGTTTTTTTGTAAACCGTTTTGCCTTGGCACGTTCGCCCGGAGGTAGAAAATCCTGAATAAGATCCAGTACTTTCAAAACGTCCGTCATACTTTGTCCGGTAAGAAAATAACGGCTCGTAATATTGTTTTGATGTACCCTGTATAAAGCCAGTTTTCTCGGGCTGTGTGCAACCGGATATTGAGCGGCGATCCTTACCCACATTTCCCAGTCTTCTCCATAATGAACCGCATAAAAACTTCCGAGTTTTTCATATACTGATCTTTTGACAACCATGGCAGGGGGCTGAATAAGTTGGGATCGTGCAATCTGGTATAACCAGTTATTGAGCAGTCCTGGCTCATTCAATAATTCCTGGTTATCATAAAGCCGTAAATTTTGTTCATCCACATAAGTAAAGCCGGTAAACGCAGCACCGGCATCAGGAAAAGCCTTGTACAGATTTTCAATTTCAGAATAAAATCCGATTAATACCAGGTCATCACCATGTAATAAATGAATATAATGGCCGGTTGCACGGTTAATACAAGTTTCGAAATTGCGAAGGCTGCCTACATTTTCAGGTTGCCGAAAATAACTTACTCTGCCTTTTCCAATTTCCCACACCAGAGATTCTACATCAGTATCCGTACTGCAGTCATCAACTACTTCAATCTGCATAAGATCAGGCCCGGGATCCTGGGAAAGTACAGAAAGGATATTTTCAGTAAGGAACTGGCTGCAATTATAGGCTGGAATCATAACAGACCATAAAGGTCTTTTGATATGACCGGGAACAGGTAATATTTCCGGGGGTTTCTGGGGTATTCGGTTTTGCATTCGAAAAGCTTTCGGTTCCATTATTTCAGAGGGACGACAAGAAATAAATCAGCATCATAACGAAGTTAAAAATAATAACCTTAAAATCATATCCTGCCCGACTCCTGGTCAAGCTTTAAGGGGAAAGAAGGCCTTATGACGCCTGCCCATTTACCGTACATACCGCCTGAATCTTTATAATCTTCCACATCAAATGACAGGCAGGATTCATGGTAAAAAATCCTGGTGGATGAATTTCTAACGTATGCTAATGAGATATAGTACAAGCCATCATTCAAAAAATTTCCAGGAATAGTAGATTCTCCACTAACTAATCCATTGCTGAAATTGTAATTTGGAGAAGCCAGTTCAAAAATTAATTCACCTGTACTTCTGTAAACCTGCAATACGACCATTAGTTCGCCTGCCTCTTCAACCTGGTAAATAAATTCAAACCGGATACTTAGTTCTGTTCTTACATCAATCACCCTTAATTGGTTGAGGTAATTGGGAATCAGTTCCACCCGCTTTACACGGATATTATTGTTGCCCGGCAGATTGTTTTGTTGTGAATAATCGTTTCCCAAAAACTGTTCACGATTCAGCTTCACATAGCTGGCGAGAACGGATTCTGATTCACCTGAAGCAATTATTTTTCCCTTTTCGAGCACCAATGCACGGTTGCAGATATTTCTGATCGTTTGAATATTGTGGCTTACAAAAAGAATGGTTTTCCCTTCCTCTTTGGAGATCGATTTTATTTTTGCCATACATTTTTGCTGAAACTCGGCGTCACCTACAGCAAGTACTTCGTCTATTACAAGAATTTCCGGATCGAGATGTGCCGCAACGGAAAATGCAAGGCGCACATACATCCCGCTCGAATATCTTTTTACAGGTGTATCCAGGAATCGTGAAACACCTGAAAATTCGATGATCTCATCGAATCTTCTGTCAATTTCCTTTTACAGCCCGATTTAATTCTTCTCGATATAAAACTGGATCACGGAAAT
>Ga0206982_1207_pt1 | contig 16629 bp, 10 predicted proteins | sample Alteio_BWMinCont_18_FD_153493 | JGI IMG/M metagenome (GOLD analysis project Ga0206982, IMG submission 153493) | Enriched cells from forest soil in Barre Woods Harvard Forest LTER site, Petersham, Massachusetts, United States -... | ecosystem: Environmental > Terrestrial > Soil > Temperate forest >... | reverse complement strand
ATTCATTTATATTTTAACAAATATACTTTTCCCTACAAGGCTCTTATCCTTATTATTAATAACTTGTATAATATATGATCCGGGTGCAAGTGCAGCAACGTTCTGATGCCATTCCACTCCTGCTGAATTGTCTGTTACAATAATCGTCCCCGTAATGGTCGTTACTTTAACGCTATATGAAACCGCTCCGGTAGAAGGCGCAGATGGATTTATGATAATTGAGCCATTGGCAGAATTAACGTTTGCATTATTCTGATTAATAGTCAAATTAATTATATCCTTTACAGGATTTGGATATACGCTTAAAGCGCTGGCTGTTGTCTCTAATGGGCTATACATTATTGTTACCGGCGATGAATAAGTTATGCTACCTGTTAAACCCGATTGTTGCAAACGGTAGGTATTGTTACCCAATACCGGGTCACGGTCAATAAAAGTATACGATCCACTACCATTACTCTGCAGGCTGGTTAACTGGTTATATTGCGTACCATCCTGCTTTTGCAGTACAAAACCCGTATAATTGGCTTCATTTTCTGTTTTCCATATTAGTTGTACACCTTCACTTTCCTTTTGCGCTGCGAAGTTTAGCAGTTTGTAAGGCGGCAAGGGACGCGGATGGATAGACAGTTCAAAACGCGAACCACCGAATGAAGAAGTGTCACTCTTGTAAATATTAAACGCATAGGAGCTGTAACGGCGCATATCCAGTGAGTCTTTCTTGTAATGGTCTATCAAAAAGATATCATACAGCGTATCTATGTTACGAATACCTTCTATATTTAAGGAATATATTCCATCGCCAACGGCATCTGCATAAAGCTTCACGTTGACCCCTTTAATATAGTCAGGCTGGTGATTTACCGCTGCCCGCACACCATCAGAGGTTAAGCTCGACATATATACTTGTGATGATGAACCATCCAGTTCAATGGCATCGCCAACTTTAAAGGTTGATGCCCAATCGCTCCTGAAATAAATGCCACAATAATCGTAGTTAAGGCTATCCTGCACCATCTTCATATATAAACCGCTCAGAGGCTGGTCGGTTTGCTTGGGTGTCCCTAATAATAATGATGATCCGGTTAACTGTTGGGTAGGAGCTTTTTCACCCTCCTTAAATATAAGGGTTTGACCGCCACTTTTTGCATGCACAAAAAAACCCTGACCACTCACCACATAAGCCGGTGATGGTGATGAATTTCCTGTTTTAGTATAAACGTTATAACCGGATCCTGTTGATTTATTGTCATTTAATACATAAATATTATCAATACCAGCATTATCAGCAAATACCTGCACTAAACTCAATGTGCTTGGGTATGGATTTCCCACCATATTAAAGCCCTGGTATTTATCGGCAGCTCCAAAGGCCGGCGCTGGCGTTGTAAAAGACAACTGCCCCGCTGTTCCGGTGCCGATACCACTGCCTGGTGTATACCATAAATATACCTGAACATTTTGCTGGTTAATAAAACCTATATTAGTAATGGTTGCGGGGCCAATTGCTCCCGATGGACTTGATAGTGTATTAGGGCCTATAAAGTAGTCGATAAATCCGTTTCCTACCGGTATGGATAAACCTGTTGAGGCTGTATAAGCAACAGCGTTAACTGTTTTCGCTGAACTTACCATGTTTTCTGTAGTAGTTACAGGAGTAGAACCGGTTACGCTTGCAAATGAAGAAACTCCAATATTTTTTCCGGAAGTAAATTTGGCATTGCTTGTTTTTATTGTTTCGTTATAAAAATATAAAATAGGGTTAACGGTAGTTGTATTAAAACCGCCTGCTGTACCTCCCGGGCCTCCCGTATAAATACCATTATATGTTGTCCCGTTGACTGTAGCACTCTTGTTAAGATAATATAAACTGATATAATTAAGTGTACTGCTGCTGGTGGCAGATGTTGCTTTGGTGCTATTTACAGGAGACGACATTAAACGGTAGCTGCTATAGTTTGAATTAGTACCTGTTATATAGCGCTGTACATTAAATATACCGGTTAAAGATGAAGTTGAGCTTAAAGAAGCAATTGCAGCAGAACCTGTATTGTCAGACATTAAAGTAAATGTACTTCCTGAGTTGTTGGTGATTACCGACGATGCTCCTGTAGGGTAAATTACCGACCCAGGGTCTAAAAGAAAAGTACCTGAATTACTAATATTGGTACTGGTGCCGTTGAGGTAAATATTTGACCCTATTTCATCGAACGTACCTGAGTTTTTGATATTGGTGCCGGTAGAAGTAAGATATATATCGGATGAAGTTGACGTAAAAGTTCCGGTATTGGTAATAGAGAAATTGCTTACACCTGAAGTACCTGGAGGTTGCGAGGAATCTAAATATATAGTGGAGTTGCTTAGTGTAAGCACCCCGCCATTTATTATGTTTTCATTGCCGGTGTTTCCCAGATAAACATTGCAGTTAGAAACTGAAAAAGTTCCTGCAGCATTATTTATAAAGCCATATCCGCCACTGTAATCCGAATACGCCAAACTTAAAAACAGTGAAAATGTTCCACTGTTGGTAATAGAACTTTTGGTACCACCAACTGTTACGATTTCTAAACTACAAGCAACATTGGTGTTGGCAGATATTATAAGTGTTGAAGTACCACTTGCAGGCCCAATATTTACCGATCCCCCGTACTCCAAATTCACGTAACTTGCTGTTGTTCCGTTGGTAGCAAATGTTAAGCTTGCGCCGTTCCCATTAGTTGGGCCAACTGTTAAATTGGTTAAATAAAAAGTACATCCGCTGTTTATGGTTATAGTAGTTGCAATGCCATCATTAACCGTAATTTGAGCCAGCCCATTCGGGATATTTATTGTAATTGCCGGATTATTAAGCGTAATAGCACTAAAGACAACATTATCATTCGAAGAATTTTGCCCTGGATAATATACGCCGCCGCCAGCAGTTTGATTAAATGCCGATCCGTTTAATTTCCAGTTAGCCACATTAGTCCACGCCGTACTGGTACCGCCGCTCCAGGTATAAGTATTTGCAGCAATGGCCGGGTTTCCAATACAAAAAATAAAGGCAAAAAGTAAGGAGCAAAAAAGTAAAGGTATTTTCAAAGCGCAATAGTTTAAGGTTAATAATCAGGTATTTAAATAAACCTTCGCACCAAGTTGTCAATTTCTATTTTCAACCATTTGCAAATTGGTTTCTTTACGATAAATAACTACAATAAGTTGCTATATATCGTAAAAACTCAAAATAAATAACTGAATTAAGTACATAATAATGAACAATAAGCAAATAATCTAATAATTAATATATAATATACTATTAATTAAATGTACCGCTTACAGTTAATTGAATTTCTTACAACATTGCAATCGCGCTTTCTTTGCAAAAAAAGCATGAAAGTTCCATACCGGACTACCCCTTTTCAGAAAATTCAATAATTAGTAATCATATTGCCATATTAGTTATTCTTTTAGTGCTTTAGCGTACACAAATATTATCTTAGATTAAATATCTTTATCCATATGAATTTACAGAAAATAACATTCGGCAATGGGTGCTTTTGGTGCACCGAAGCTATATTTGAAGCGGTTAAAGGAGTGAAGAGTGTAACTTCGGGGTATATGGGCGGGCATACCAAAAACCCAACCTACAAAGAAGTTTGCAACGGAACCACTGGTTATGCAGAAGTACTTCAATTATTGTATGATGCCGATGAAATATCGTTTGATGAGTTACTACTTATATTTTTTAAAACCCACAATCCAACTACCTTAAACAAACAGGGGAATGATGTTGGCACACAATACAGGTCGGTAATATTTTACGAAGATGACGAGCAAAAACAACAAGCCGAAGCCATGATAAAGCGACTTACAAACGAAGATGTTTTTGATCAGCCAATAGTTACAGAAATAACCCCCGCGAGTGAATTTTACAAAGCCGAGGATTATCACCAAAACTATTTCGCTAACAACCCGCAGAACCCTTATTGCGCTGCCGTTATACAACCTAAGCTTTACAAATTTGCTAAAGAGTTCACCGAAAAAATAAAGCCGGAATTACTGTGACAGATAAATAAAAAAACGCAAAAAAGGTCGGCATTTATTTACAATGCCCGCCTTTTTTCGTCTCAAAGAAGTTGTTGTTCTTCTATACTATATTTTAATAAAGATTGCTTTTCCTATCAAGCTTTTATCAGTATTATTAATTACTTGTATAACATATGTACCTGGAATAAGTCCGGCAGTACTATGATGCCAATCTGCCTCGTCAGACGTATCAGATATCAACACTGCCCCGGTCATATTCATTATTTTTATCTGGTAAGTAGTTGACTTTATTGAAGACACCGATAAATTGAAATTAAATGACTGGTTGCCACCTGAATTTACATTTGTACCATTCTGATTAATCGTTAAATTAATGACATCCTTTACCGGATTTGGATATACACTGATTGAGCCTTCAGCCCCTGCGGGTGCATACATTACTGTAACCGGAGATGAATAACTTGTATCGCCGGTTATACCGGTTTGCAACAGACGATATGTATTACTGCCCATAGCTGGATGACGATCATTAAAGTTATAAGCACCACCGCCGTCACTTTGTAAACTGTACAATTGATTAAATTGGGTGCCGTCTGCCTTCTGCAGCACAAAGCCTGTATAATTTGCTTCGTTTTTTGTTTTCCAGGTTAACTGGATGCCATTGCTCTCTTTCTGCGCTGTAAAACTCACCAATTGGTAAGGCGGCAATGGCCGCAAACGTATAGACAATTCAAAACGCGAACCACCAAATGATGACGAATCACTTTTATAGATATTAAAAGCATACGAACCGGTACGACGAATATTTACCGAATCTTTCTGATAATGATCTAAAAGAAAAATATCATATAAAGTATCAATATTACGTATTCCTTCTATTTTTAAACTGTACGCGCCATCTGTATTAGCATCGGCGTATAGCCTTACATTAATACCTTTAGTATAATCGGGCTGATGATTCACCGATAAACGCACACCATCAGAACTGTAACTCGACATATAAACCTGTGGCGACAGCCCGCCAATATCAATTGCATCGCCAGCTTTAAATGTCGATACCCAATCACTTCTGAAATAAATTCCGCAATAATCATATACTATGCTGTCTTTAACCATCTTCATGTATAAACCTGTTAATGGTTGGCTGGTTTGTTTGGGAGTTCCTAACAATAATGAAGAACCTGTTAGCTGCTGCGCAGGAGCCTTTTCGTTTTCATTAAATGTGAGTGTTTGTCCCGCACTTTTTGCATGCGCGTGAAAACCCTGACCACTCACCACATATGCCGGCGATGGTGATGAATTTCCAGTGGCTGTATAAGCATTATACTCCTGTCCATTGGGATTATAGTCACTTAATACATAAATATTGTCAATACCCGGATTATCAGCAAAAACCTGGGCCAAACTTATAGTACATGGATAAGGATTACCTACCATATTAAACCCCTGATACTTATCTGCAGGGCCACTTGCCGGTGTAGTGTAAGACAACTGTCCGGCGGTACCAGTACCTGTACCACTGCCCGGTGTATACCATAAATAAACTTTCACATTTTGCTGGTTAATAAAGCCTACGTTGGTAATAGTAGCCGGGCCGATTGCTCCTGACGGACTCGATAGCGTATTAGGGCCAATAAAGTAGTCGATATAGCCATTTCCAACAGGTATGTTTACACCGCTAGGCGCCGAATAGGCCGCTCCTCCATTGGCAAGTGTGGCCCTGCTAACAGTATTTACATCGGTAGCGGCACTACTTGTTATATCCATTGATGAGATACCCACATTTTTGCCCGAAGTGAAATATGCGTTGCTTGTTTCCAATCTTTCGTTATATATATAAATGATTGGATTTACAGTGGTAGCATTAAAACCACCTGCAACGCCACCCGGGCCGCCGGTATAAATGCCATTATAAGTTACACCGCCAACAGTTGAACTTTTATTTAGGTGATATAAGCTGATGTAATTTGAAGGCCCGGAAATTGGACTTATATTATTTACCGGCGATGACAACAAACGGTAACTGGCATAATTTGAGTTTGTACCCGTTATATAACGTTGTACATTCACATTTCCTGTAATACTGCATGTAGATGGTATTACCCCCACGGCAGAAGTAGAATTGGTATTTGACATTAAAGTTAAATATGCCGCCCCACCAACTGTGGTTGATCCTGCAACCAGTTTCGCATCATTTGCCATGGTTAAAACACCAATTGGCGAAACTGCAAAATTTCCTACACCTGGGCTTATGGTTGATACACTGCTGGCAGTTGCACCGTTAAAAGTTACATTATTAAATGTCGTTCCGGCTGTACTATTATCCACAAGTGTTTGTGCACTTTTACCATCAAAATAAACTGTTCCGGAGCCTGCCGTAAACGTTCCGCCAGCACTGTTTGTATAATTACCCCCTACCGTTAAGGACCCTGATGACATAGTTAGATTGCCCGAATTTGTCACATTAGCATCAACAGTGATATTGCCGCTTCCGGCAGTTAAATTTGAAGTATTTGACAAACTGCCGCCAACCTCCAGAATACCCGAAGAAAGATTCATGGTACCTGAATTTACCACATTACCTGAGATGGCTGTACTGCCTACGCCACCAGTAACGGTTGAAGTGTTGTTCCAGTTGCCTCCTACCGAGGTGTTGGTTGCACTTGCACCAGCCGGACTAAAAGTAACCGGACTATAAGTGTCAAAATCTCCCGCTACTTTTAAGGCTCCGACTGTGCTGCCGCCAACCGTAGCAAGGCCTGTGCCCTGAATGATGAGATTATCATAACTTGTTTTAGAAGTATCTATTTTGCCGCCCCCGGTTCCAAAACCGGCAGTGGCGGTTGTTAAAATATTAGCGTTTGCTGCCGTATAGGTAACATATCCCGTACCGCCGGTATCGCCATAAAAGTTTACCGATGCTTTAGGAGTAGGAATAGATGGTACTGGGTTAGCATTTGATAAATATAAGTGAGGAGTAGTAGCGACGCTGTTAATACGTGTAATAGTGTTTATTGTAAAATAAGAATCGTTGCCGCTTGTTGTACTATTTGTTGGGTCGATGTTGCTGCTTACCGGGTTAAAAATAATTTGCCCGGCTAAATACATATTTCCGTTTTCCAGCCTGAAGCCGGAGCCGTTATTTGAATTTACATTTGAAATAATAACTACATTCCCCGAAATATTTAGGGTTGCAATATCTGTAATAAAATAATTATCGGAACCGTTGGTATTCGTACCACTGCCTAATTGTATGGTAGTAGCATTTATTGTCCCTGTGCCATACAAATAATCGTAGGTTGTATTAGCGGAACCATTGGTATTAATATCCTGAGTTATGGTTCCAACAGTTAATGTGGCACCGTTAACGGTCAATGATGTTCCACCTGTTTCGACGCCTCCACCAAACTCAATAGACGCTATTGTTAAACTTGTGCTTAATGTTGGCTGACGGGTATAGCTTGAGCCACTAACCCCAAAATCAACAATATCTGTGGTTCTGCTGCCCGATCCGGGATAATTTGTTGTTGAACCATCGCTGGCTGTCCAATTACTTGCCGATTCCCAGGTTGTACTTGACGACCCTTTCCAACTAAACGTGATAGCCGCAGCTTCAGCCTGGATTGAAAATCCGAACCCTATCAAAAGGGTTAATAAAAGACGATTTGCCATAGTTATATACAATTAACTGAGGCCCCATCCTTTGCTTATCAATAAATTTATCAACTCAAAAATTATCTGTTACGATGCACTGAAATTGTCTTTCAGAGCATCTCGTAACACCCGAATCGAAATTGTAGTTTCGACCACATTCTTTATACGTAAAACTAAGAGTACGGGTTGCTAAAAAAAGAACTTTTTAGCAAAAAAAATCATCAATACCGTAACAATTCAATTACCTATTTTATATTTTAATAAACATGCTTTTCCCTACCAGGCTTTTATCATTATTGTTAATTACCTGTATAATGTATGGCCCGGGAGCAAGTGAAACGGCATTATGATGCCAGTCGGAGGCGGTAGATTCATTCGACATCACTACGGTACCTGTAATAGTCATTATTTTAATGCCATATGAAACTGATCCGGCAGAAAACGACGGCGAGTTTATGCCAATTATTTGATTATTATTTAAGTTTTGATTATTTCGGTTTATGGTTAAATTAATTACGTCCTTCACCGGGTTTGGATATACACATATTGATTCATTTGTTCCGGTGGCGTCATATACAATTGTAACAGGCGATGAATAAGTTATATTACCTGTCATTCCCGACTGTTGCAAACGATAAGTATTGCTTCCTGATATCGGGTTATGGTCTGTAAAAGTGTAAACACCTCTGCCGTCACTCTGCGTACTGTATAACTGATTATACTGTGTACCATCTTCTTTTTGCAATACAAAGCCGGTGTAATTGGCTTCACTCTCTGTTTTCCAGGTTAGCTGTATACCATCTTTTACTTTTTGCGCAACAAAACTCAACAACTTGTAAGGAGGCAATGGCCGTGGATGAATAGATAACTCGAAACGGGAGCTGCCAAATGAAGATGTGTCACTTTTGTAGATATTAAAAGCATACGACCCGTAACGGCGCATATCCAGCGAGTCATTTTTATAATGATCAATCAGGAAAATATCATACAGTGTATCAATATTACGGATCCCTTCTGCGTTTAGCTTGTATATGCCATCATTAGCAGCATTGGCATATAATTTTACCTTGAGCCCTTTTCTATAATCAGGCTGGTGATTTACGGCAACAAGCACCCCGTCAGATGTATAGCTTGACATTGAAACTGCCAGAGATCCGTTTATATCAATTGCATCACCCGCCTGAAACGTTGATACCCAATTTTTATTGAAATATATACCACAATAATGAAAAGTCACACTATCCTGCACCATCTTCATATACAAGCCCGACAACGCCTGTTCGCTTTTATCAGGTCTGTCCCGGTATAACGATAATAATAATGAGGTACCTGTTAACTGTGTGGTTGCAGCCTTTTCACTTTCTTTAAATATAAGTGTTTGCCCACCACTTATCGCATGTGCCTGAAAACCCTGACCACTTGCCACATATGCGGGCGACGGCGACGAATTCCCTGTTGGAGTATAGGCATTATACTCCTGCCCGCCGGGGTTATAGTCGCTTAAAACATAAATGTTATCGATAGCGGTAATATTGTCCGCAAACACAGATGCCAAACTTATAGTACATGGATAAGGGTTACCCACCATATTAAAGCCCTGGTATTTATCAGCAGCACCTGTAGCCGGCGATGTAAAAGACAGCTGTCCCGCAGTACCCGTTCCGGTACCATTGCCCGGCGTGTACCATAAGTACACCTGAACATTCTGCTGATTGATGTACCCTACATTGGTGATAACTGCATTGCTAATTGGCCCGGATGCAGTCGCTATAGTGTTGGGACCTACAAAATAATCGATATAGCCGTTACCAACGGGCATGCTTACATTAGTGGGTGCCGTATAGGCGGTGCCATTGACCTGCGTTGCTTTAGTCACAAAAGTTTCCGTTGAAGTTACCGGTGTAACAGCGGTATTGCTGGTGATTGACGAAACACCCACATTTTTTCCGGAGGTAAATGCCCTGTTACTTGTTTTAAGCGTTTCGTTGTAGAAATAAATAATGGGGTTTACGGTTGTTACATTAAATCCTCCCGTGGTACCTCCCGGGCCTCCGGTATAGACGCCGTGATAGGTTGTTGCGTTTGTGGCGGCATTTTTATTAAGATAGTATAAACTGATGTAATTGGTTGAAGCCGAAACAGCGCTTGTACTATTTACAGGAGAAGACAACAAGCGGTAACTGGTATAACTTGAGCTGATACCCGTTATATAACGCTGCACATTAAATACCCCAACAAAACCAGATGGGGTGCCGCTAACCGTTATTGGGCCTATTGCCGCAGAACCATTGGGATCAGACATCAAGGTAAACACCGAGTTGGTGCTTGCGTTAGTTACACTTTCCTGATACCCACCCGTGACGTTGATTACTGATGTTGAGCCAACATTAAAGTAAGCAGTTTGACTTGAGCCTGCGTTGGTAATGGCAGCGCTTGGCGCATTAACATTAACGGTACACGCAGATCCCGAAGTACCCGCATTGAAAATATCGGTATTATTAATCAGGCTATTATTACCAGTCAGATTTATTGTTGCGGAAGAGTTAGCAGTTATGGTGCCGTAATTAATGATCTGGCTATAATAACCGCTCAAATCTAATACTGCAGATGAGTTAGCGGTCATGGTGCCGTAATTGTTGATTGTGGGGGCTGCACCACTGGTTAAAAGACCTATAGCATTAGATATAAGAGAATTAGGAACAAGATTGGCAACATTTGCTGTAGCGCCAGAAATAATAAGATTAGTTGTATTGTCGCTTGTAGAGCCCGCATTTAGCACTCCTCCGGTATAAACGTTTAGCGTGGTATTAATCGTAACAGCACCACTGCCCAATATAGTAAATATTGTCGGCGTGACCACTCCCGGTATCGAACCGGAAGTGTTATAAAACTGGCCTACCGTCAAAAAAGATGATACTGTTAGGGCGTGCCCTTGTGTATTTAAAGTTACTCCCCCAATTAAACTTAGAACACCCAGAACTGTTATGCTATTTACCGTAACAGCAGCCGACAAAGTAACGGTGTAGCCAAGCACGACATCATTAAAGACAACATCATCCCCCGCACCTGGCACATGGCCATTTAAAATACTATTCCAATTTGAAGCAGTGCCCCAACTTCCGCCTAAAGTACCAATCCAGGTATAAGAACCCGCAGATGCACTTCCCGCAAAAACAAGAAAAAGAGATACTGTAAAAATTACTTTTAGGAGTCCTGATCGGCAATTACGTAAGAAACATTTCATAACAAATACTTATAGGTTAATATTGCATGAGCTTCTACAAATGTTATTTTCCCGTCATTAATACCGGGAGAATAGTACTATAAAAACTGTTAAGGTTTAGTTTTTTAATATTTACTATATTAAGCAATAAGAAATGATCACTTTTTAATTTATCAGCTTTACAAAAAAGAACCCTTATTAGATAACAAAATAAAACATACTACAAATCAGTGTTTAAACTTCAATAAGGTATTATTAATTGGTTTTATTGTTTAGGATAAATTCAGATATCTACTTAAAATTGCTTTTTATAGGAAATATTTTATTTACTAAAAATAAATAAATTAATTAATAAACAACAATAAATAAGTAAAAAAATCAGGCGGTTAAAAACCGTCTAAAAACCAACAGGAAGGCACAAAAAACAAGCAGGGATTAACAAATACTAAATATTTGCTAACCCCTGAGTTAATAAGATGAGAAAAAAAGTTGTATCCGTTTAAATATGGATGGCCCTGTTTGCTGTTGCAGCAAGGCAAGCTTCGCGCATGGCTTCGGTATAAGTAGGATGCGCGTGGCTCATGCGTGAAATATCTTCGGCTGATGCACGGTATTCCATAGCAACAACAGCCTCGGCAATCATATCAGCAGCACGGGGGCCTATCATATGCACGCCTAAAATTTCGTCGGTATCGGCATTGGCCAATACTTTAACAAATCCGTCAAGATCACCGCTGGCACGGGCACGACCACTGGCTTTGAATGGGAATGATCCTGTTTTATATTTTATTCCGGCAGCCTTTAATTGCTCTTCTGTTTGTCCAACAGCAGCAACCTCCGGCCAGGTATAAACCACACCCGGTATCAGGTTATAATCAATATGTGGTTTTTGGCCGGCAATAATTTCGGCAACTAAAGTACCTTCATCTTCGGCCTTGTGGGCAAGCATAGCACCTGTAATAACATCGCCTATTGCATAAACGCCTTTAACGCTTGTTTCCAGGTGATCGTTTACCGGGATTTTACGACCACGTTCCTCAACCGTAATACCAATTTTATCCAGACCCAAGCCATCGGTATAGGCAATACGGCCAACGGCTACCAGGCAATAATCACCTTTAAGCTCTTTCTTTTCACCCTTCGGATCATCAAAAGTTACAGTAACTTCTTTACCTTTTACGGTAGCTCCGGTTACTTTATGACCCAGGTAAAATTCCATTCCAAGTTTTTGCAAAACCTTCTGCAATTCTTTGCCAAGGCTTTTATCCATAGTTGGAATAATGGAATCCATAAATTCAATTACGGAAACCTTAGCACCTAAACGTGCATAAACAGATCCCAATTCTAAACCAATAACCCCCCCGCCAATTAACACCAGGTGTTTAGGTACTTCGGTAAGTGTTAATGCTTCTGTTGAGGTAATGATCCGTTTTTTATCGGTTTTTATAAATGGCAATGCCGACGGTTTTGAACCGGTAGCGATGATCACATTTGTACCGGTTATTTCTGTTTCGGTGCCATCAGCTTTTTTAATAGTGATAGTATTTTTATCCTTAAAAGAACCAACGCCGGTATGTACATCAATTTTGTTCTTTTTCATCAGGTAAGCAATGCCGCTGGTATTGGCATCAACCACTTCCTGTTTACGTTTAATCATTTGCCCGAAATCGATCTTTAAATTATCCAGCTTTATTCCATGCGTAGTAAAAACATGGGCAGCATTGTGATAATGTTCAGAAGAATCGAGAAGTGCCTTTGAAGGGATACAACCTACGTTAAGGCATGTACCGCCTAAAGTACTATATTTTTCAATGATAGCAGTTTTTAAACCCAATTGGGCACAACGTATAGCGGCAACGTAGCCGCCAGGGCCCGAACCGATAACGATAACATCATATTGCATAAGCTTGTAAATTGTTTTGGAGCACAAAGTTAAGCAATATTGAGGGCCTATAAAACTGTAAACTAATAAAGTTGACAATAGGGTTATTTGTTAATAATAATTAACCCCGGTTATCTCGAAAAAAGAAAGCTATTAACTCAACAACAAAAATAGCGTAGCCACCAAAGCAGGCAATGCCTGTATAAAAAAGATCCTCTTTGACACGCTATATGCGCCGTAAAGTCCCGCAACGGTTACGCAAGCCAGAAAAAATATCGATACATTATTTTGCCAGCCGGCGTCCTTTATAAAAAAGCTCCACAATAGGCCCGCTGCTAAAAAACCATTATACAGCCCCTGGTTGGCCGCCATTGTTTTGGTTTCTTTAAATAAAGCCGCCGGAATATGGGTGAATACTTTTGGTCCCCGGGTTGTCCATACAAACATTTCCAGCCATAAGAAATAAAAATGCTCTGCAATAATTATTGCTATTAATATGCGGGTAGTTAAATACATGCAATTGAGGTTTATATTGATTAAAAGTAAGGAATAAATCAGGAATCTGCCGATCTTTATATCATCATACACCTTTAAAATTTGTTAAACACAAACAATCTGCCCATGAACCCGCAAGGAGTTATTATTAAAGCCAGCCCGTATACTGTAAAGGAAACTATTGATCGCCTGCAGGCAATACTGCAAAGTAACGGGGTAACCATATATGCCCGTATTGATCAGCAGAATGAATTACAAAAAACAGGGCAAACCATCCCTCCTCTTGAATTCATTTTGTTTGGCAACCCTAAATCAGGCGGACCAATTATGGAAGAAAACCCCATAGCGGCATTGGATCTGCCCTTAAAGGTTATTGCCTGGCAGGATAATGAACAAAAAGTTTGGGTAGCCTATAACAGCGCGGCTTATATAAAGGAAAGACACTCATTATCGGACCATGTTAGCGCGCCTATTGATCTTGATCCGTTAATGGTGAAAGTATTAGGATAATTTTATAAACCGGTATCATAAAAAAACTCCGATAAAATATCGGAGTTTTTTGTTTTTCATAGTAGTAAAGTTATTTCAAATCAACTATATCAGCGCTTATGCTTCTGCCAGGTGATCACCGGTTACGGTTTCTTTTATTTTGGTTTCCAGTTCATCCATCAATTCCGGATTATCCAGTATTAGTTGTTTTACAGCATCACGGCCCTGTCCTAAACGGGTTTCGCCATAGCTAAACCACGAACCTGCCTTTTTAATGATGTTATGCTCAACACCAAGGTCAATAATTTCGCCTGCTTTAGATATGCCTTCGCCAAACATAATATCGAACTCAGCAACGCGGAACGGAGGAGCTACTTTGTTTTTCACAATTTTTACCTTAACCCTGTTGCCTGATACTTCATCACTATCTTTAATTTGTGATATACGGCGAACATCTAAACGCACCGATGCATAAAACTTAAGTGCATTACCACCTGTAGTGGTTTCAGGATTACCAAACATTACACCAATTTTTTCGCGCAGCTGGTTAATAAATATACAGCAGCACCCGGTTTTACTAATGGTACCTGTTAGCTTACGTAAGGCTTGTGACATTAAACGTGCCTGTAAACCCATTTTTGAGTCGCCCATTTCGCCTTCAATTTCAGCCTTCGGAACCAACGCAGCAACAGAGTCAATAACCAAAATATCAATAGCGCCCGAACGGATCAGGTTATCAGCAATTTCTAATGCTTGTTCGCCATTATCGGGTTGTGATATCAACAAATTTTCTACGTCAACACCCAATTTTTTAGCATAAAATCTGTCAAAAGCATGCTCTGCATCTATAAAAGCGGCAATGCCACCGTTTTTCTGCGATTCGGCAATTGCATGAATAGCCAGTGTTGTTTTACCAGATGATTCCGGACCATATATTTCAATAACCCGGCCTTTTGGCAAACCACCTACACCCAAAGCAATATCCAATCCTAAAGACCCTGTTGATATCACTTCAGTTGGCTCAATTACGGTGTCACCCAGTTTCATGATGGTACCTTTTCCGTATGACTTCTCCAGCTTGTCTAAGGTTAGCTGTAATGCTTTTAATTTTTCTGCGTTGCTCATATTAAAAATTGTGTGAACAAATGTAAAATATATTATTTACAAATGCTAATATTTTTAGTAAAAAATATTTATTGTGTGATAGGTTTATTATTTGATTAAGTTAATAGTAATAAGTTAAAAATACAATCAAAAACTACTCACATTAGGAAAATCGCTTTTAGAATTTCCCCACGGCTTTTTCATAACGATGGGTTTAAAACACCATCGCTATATCGGCAATTATCAAAGCTGACATCATACTCTCTTAATAAATTACCGAATATCTCTTACAACATTTTTTTAACAGTAGTTTGCTTACCATTCACATAATCAAAGCTCGCTTCTCTTCTTCAACTCTTTACTGATCTTATTCAAAGCAGCTTTCTTTTTCTGATCTTTTGCTTTCTTTAATTTCAGCGCTTCGGCTTTTTGCAGGGCTGTTTCGGTATGGGTACGTTCGTAATATTTACAAAACCAGCTAATAGGGCAGGTTTCACATTTGGGGCTTCGGGCAACGCAAATATAGCGTCCATGTAATATCAACCAATGATGGGCAATAGCCAAGGTATCTTTAGGCAAATACAGCACTAACTGCTTTTCAACAGCCAGCGGTGTACGTGCATTGGTGGTTAAACCAATACGGTTCGATACCCTGAACACATGTGTGTCAACAGCTATGGCCGGTGCATCAAACACAACGGATGCTATTACATTAGCCGTTTTACGGCCCACCCCGGGCATCTTTTGCAAATCATTAATATCTGCCGGCACCTCACTGTTAAAAACATCAACCAGCATCTTTGCCATGCCCACTAAATGTTTAGCCTTATTATTAGGATAACTTACACTACGGATATAATTAAAAACCTCATCAGAAGTAGATGCTGCCAGGCTTTCCGGCGTCGGAAAGCGCTCGAACAACGCAGGGGTAACCTGGTTTATCCGCTTATCAGTACATTGAGCCGAAAGAATTACTGCTATCAATAGCTGAAATGGACTGCCATAATGCAACTCAGTGACTGCGTCAGGCTGTTGTTTGGAAAAATATTCAACAAAGTGTTTGTAGCGTTCGGGTTTAGTCATTGGTTCAATTGTTCATTAGGTTATTAGTATTTGCTTTATAACCATAGTACAATAGTCCTAAAATTATTGTTATACACCAATACAAAGACTAATATTTTATGCTATGCTTATTGAATATTGCACCAATAAACAAATGAGCCAGTGAACAAACGAACCACTTAAAAATGGAAAGGTTCACAAATCATCAGCTATTTATAAAAAAACAGCTATGACCTGTGAACCAGTTCTGTGGTTTACTACTAACGCAGGCTTTTTGAGTAATCCAGTATGTGGTGGATTGTCTGCAATTTCGGAGCTTTTTTCAAAAGATCCAGATCAGCACGAAGCGAATGATAAAACATCAGTTCGTCGCCTTCTAAATTCTCTTGTAGTTCCTCATTCACCCTGGCTTTGTTAGTCAGTAAACTTAAAGTTGCTGTAAAGGTTTCGTCCATAAGCTTTTTTAAAATTTAGTTTACAGATACTAAACGAAAGCTTAAATATAATATTTTATGAAGATGAAAATTAAATGAAATTTATTTTGAAGGTTTGATAATTGAGCCAAACTAAGTTGATTTGTTAAGTAATTATTCAATTTTTGATCTGACTGATCTTACAACCTAATCAACCATTCCAACTTAATAAACTACTCACCATTCACTAATTTTTCAAACTCAACTCTTTACTTTGCATC
>Ga0206982_1206_pt1 | contig 16650 bp, 11 predicted proteins | sample Alteio_BWMinCont_18_FD_153493 | JGI IMG/M metagenome (GOLD analysis project Ga0206982, IMG submission 153493) | Enriched cells from forest soil in Barre Woods Harvard Forest LTER site, Petersham, Massachusetts, United States -... | ecosystem: Environmental > Terrestrial > Soil > Temperate forest >... | reverse complement strand
GAACAGTCAGGGTATAAGTCGGTTGCAACTGCAAGTGTTGCTACTGCCCTTTCAAATGGATATTTGGATGGAGAAAGAATCCCTTTTAATCAGTTGCTTAAAGTTGTAAACCAAATAGCTACAGCTGTTTCATTACCCGTGACAGTAGATATGGAGCGTGGATTTGCGGACTCCGTATTGCATTTAAAAGAAAATATTCGTCAGTTAATTGAAAATGGTGCAATAGGAATTAATATAGAAGATTCCCATCCTGGCCATCAGGGATTATTTACAATTGAAGAGCAGTGCCGCAAAATTGAGGGAATCCGTGAAGCAGGAATTCAGAGCGGCGTTCCCATTATAATTAATGCGCGTACCGATGTTTTCTTACAAAAAACCCACGAGAATGCAATGGCTAAGGCAATTGAAAGAGGTCGCGCTTTTAAATCAGCAGGAGCCGATTGTTTCTATCCTATTGTATTGAACAGTTACGAAGATATCTCCCATATCATCTCAGAAGTGGAAATGCCTGTAAATGTATTGCTTTCAAAACCTGTTTCAGATCTGGAGAGATTGGAAAAGATTGGCGTTGCAAGATTGAGCCTTGGTCCTAACTTATTAAATCATGCTTTAACTACTATGAAACTGGTAGCAGATGGTTTACTTCACTATGATGCTACCATGTTCTTCAGTCGCGAACTATTGCCCCGCGAATTTTTGAATAATCTTGTAGGAAATTGATTCGCTGCTGTGCCATATATGAAAAGACTTTAATAGAATGCCGGCTGGTTAGCAGAATTTATAAATCGAAAATCCCTTAGCGTTCAAATTTATAATACCTGGAAAAAAATATAGAAATAGCGGAGATAAGAAGGAGAGCGCATAATAAAGGACAGCTCCCTGACAGAACGGAAAAATATTCAATAAAGAATATGCAAAGGATGATTTTCAGATAATCCTTCATTTTAAAAAATTGTATAAAAAGCAGGCTGTTCAGGAATAATAATATACTATAACTGAGGAATATAAATATGATGGCGTCACGAATTCGTAAATAATGGGGCGTAAGTAAGATAATCGTTAGAATTTCGGGAATCAACAGAATAAAATATAGTATTGCGTATTGAAGAAATCTTTTTAATAATGAAAGAGGAACCGCCCGGTAAAATCTAAGATACCTCTCCTCCATATCCCTTAGTTGATGAATAATAAGTCCATGTCCGAGTATCCCAAGACTGAAAAAAAGTGTGATCATTTTCAGGTCATATTCAACCCGGGTCTGATTTACGATCATCAGGTAAAGTACAGAGCAGCTGTATAATTTGATCCCCGAAAAAAGAAGTTTTTTATCAATTCCGATATAGCGGATAAAAAAACTCCAATAAGGAGCCTCCCGGATTTTAAATGAGAATATTTTACTCATTGTCCAGGCAGATTTGCCTGGATTCTGAATATAATACAAATACCATCTTGCGCTTATCAGACAGATGGTAATAATATAGAGTAGTACGAGCAGGCATTTTATATATTCATGCATATAAAAGCCTGCAGTAAATATGATGCATGCATAGAGGATGATGGGCAATATCAGGAGAAACTGAACCCATAAGAGCTTCCGGTAAAGTTTTTTTGCTGCCCAGTAATGAGAGTATATTCAGGAAAGAATGGTCCGGGCGAAACAGAATATTTACTACGAATTGTTCTGATTTTTTTGCATATAAAAACCATAATAAAAGAACTAGCAGGAAAAAAAACGAATTTCTCATCATTCCCTGAATCAGGAAAAAATGGTAGTCTGTAAATTTAGCTCCGTCTATAACACTTACTACGCCGAACATTATTGTAAAAAGAAAGATGAACAGGCCGGCATGCTGGCGGTAAAAAGGTTTTACAAATGTTTTAATAAGAAGTGTTCGGGAGATATTCATGTGATGAACTGTAATGACTGATCGTTTATTAATATTTTATTTATAACCAGGGAATAAGATTTGAAAGGCTGGTGTGAGCTGAATATAAAACAGGTTTTAAATTCTTTATTATATGCGCTGATTAGCTCAGGCAGGATATGGACGGATCCTTCGTCCAGGGTTGCAAGGGGTTCATCAAGAAGGATGAGTGATGGTTTCCCAATGAATGCGAGCAACAGGGATAACTTTTTTATCATACCGCTCGAATAGGATCCGATGGGCATTGAAAGAAATCGATGCATATTAAATAGATTGACGAGTAGGTCTGTTTGAACACTGGCTGCTTTCCTTATATCCTGGTAAAATTTGACCAGTTCAATACCGGTTAAAAAATCCGGATATAAAGGTTCCGCTTCTGCAAAGTTTACAAGACGGCGATAAGAAAGCGGATTTTGCCTTAGGTTAATCCCGTCAAGCAGGATATCCCCATTAAAAGGAATCAGTCCGGCAAGCATACTGAGGAAAGTCGTTTTTCCAGAACCATTAATTCCCTGTAACCAGTAAATATTTCTTTCAAGCGTAAGGTTGCTAATTTCAAAGACCGGTTGCTGGTCGTAGGTTTTGTATACATTAGCAAATTGTAGCATTGGCAGGGAAATAACGGACTTTTGTTAAATAAGGGCGTGATGTTCTGTAAACGAAAGGTACCCCTCAATTTATATGAGCTAATTCATTGCAAGCCATTTATTTATATGAATGGCAGGTTATCAGTTGTCAACGGTTGATCTGAGAACAAAACAAAATCCGGGACATTATATATTCAATATGTTTTACTACAAAACGATACTGATCTTAATAATTATAAGCAATTATTTTTTTTGGCAACCGCACCCTTTTAGGAATATGACAATGATAAATAAGGCAGCGGCATATTATGTAAGTCCTTCCGGCAACGATAAGAATGAGGGTACCCGAAATTCCCCATTTCAATCCATTCAACGAATCAATGGTCTGCTGTTAAAGCCGGGAGATTCCATACTCTTTGAGGGTGATCAGCAATTTACTGGTAGTTTGAAAATAAATCTCGATAGTTCTGGTGATCAGTTTCATCCGATCCTGATTAGCTCATATGGGAAGGGTTACGCATCCATACATTCCGGGAATGAATCGGCTATTCTTATTCATAAAACCAACTGGCTGGTAATAAGTAAATTGAAACTTACCGGGTCGGGAAGAAAAAAGGGGAACACACATGACGGTCTTCTTATTCAGAACAGCAGGCATATTTCAGCAGACAGTCTGATAATCTCGGGCTTTCAAAAATCCGGATTGCTTATCAGTTCTTCGGAGGATATCTCTGTAACAAATATTTTTGCTTATGAAAATGGCGCTGCAGGTATTTCTGTTGAAGGAACCTATGCAGTTAAAAGATCAAATCATAATATTTATATATCCCATTGCAGAGCGGAAAATAATCCAGGCGACCCTTCCAACTTAACCAATCATAGTGGGAATGGTATAGTTGTCGGCAGTTGTTCAAAAGTGCTCATCGAATACTGCACAGCAACCAATAACGGATGGGACATGCCTCGCATTGGAAACGGTCCGGTTGGTATCTGGGCCTATGAAGCGGATAGTGTTATTATTCAGCACTGTCTTTCATATCGGAATAAAACATCTAAGGGTGCTGCTGACGGCGGGGGGTTTGATCTGGATGGCGGTGTTACCAATTCCATTGTTCAATATTGTTTATCTTATGAAAACCAGGGTGCAGGCTATTGCATCTTTCAATATTTGTATGCCAGTCCCTGGCATGACAATATTTTCAGGTTCAATATCAGTGTTAATGATGGCAATGTTTCTGATGCAGGAGCAGGGTTGTATATATGGAATAGTTCACGCGATTCGAATCAGTTTTATAATAGTCTCGTTTATAATAATACGATCTATAATTCCAAAGCAGCTGCGGTCAGTTTTTCTGAATTAAGCAAAAGAAAGGGCTTCGCTTTTTATAATAATATTTTTGTCGGAAAAGATAGTCTTGTGAAGGGTAACATGGGTTATGATTTATTTATTGGAAATGATTGGTGGAGCCTGAATAAAAGATTCAATATAGAAAGTAAAACCGATTTTAAATCCTGGGCCAAACTATCCGGAAGGGAAATGATTTCTGGGGAATTGAAAGGGCTAAACAGGAATCCCGAATTTAAGGCATCAGGAATTGCAGGTTTAACATCCGCTTCGGCTTTAAGAAGATTCAGTCATTATAAAATTTCTCCAAAATCCCCAATCCGGAACAGCGGAATTAATTTATTAAGCAAGTTTGGAATACATACGGGAGGGTTGGATTTTAATTCCGGAATACCTCCTACTGAAGGAATAGGTGCCAGCTTTTGAAATAAGTCTTTATGCAAAAATTATTAGTTGTAATCATTTCTTTTTGTTTCCTGTATAAACCAGGAAATAGTCAGGATATAAAACAACAAGATTATTTGGGAGAACCCTGGAGCGACATGGATGGAAATTTTATTAATGCACATGGTGCGGGCATTCTGCATTTTGGAGATGTATATTATATGTTTGGCGAGATAAAAAAAGGTAGTACCCGACTGGTTCCAGGTCAAAACTGGGAAGATTATCGCGTACCTGCGGGAGGTATTTCCTGTTATTCTTCCAGGGATTTGATAAAATGGAAATTTGAAGGAGTTGCATTAGTGCCCAAAGAAGGAGATTCCTTGAGCGATCTGGATACCGCAAGGGTAATCGAAAGGCCAAAAGTTATTTATAATGCAGTGACAAAGAAATTTGTAATGTGGATGCATATAGATAAAGAGGATTATAGTTATGCGCGAACAGGTGTGGCGGTCAGTGATAAACCACAAGGACCTTATAATTACCTTGGCAGTTTTCAACCCAACGGTCAGGAGTCAAGAGATATGACCATTTTTAAAGATGAAGATGGGAAGGCTTATCTCATATATGCTTCAGAAGATAATAACACTATGCATGTCTGCCGGTTGTCGGACGATTACCTCATACCCGCAAATAATTTTACGCGCATTTTAATCAATCAGCGAAGAGAGGCGCCGGCAATATTTAAACACGAAGGAAAATATTATCTGATAACTTCTCTGTGCAGCGGGTGGAACCCAAATGCTGCCTTATACTCAGTTGCAGATAGTATGACGGGTAAATGGGAGAATAGAGGGAATCCATGTATCGGACCAGGTGCTGAAACCACATTTGAAGCGCAAAGCAGTTTTGTTTTACCGCTAAATGGAGATGGGGATTCATATATTTTTCTTGCTGACAAATGGAACAAAACGGATCTTCCTGATTCCAGATATTTATGGCTCCCACTGCGGGTTGCAGAGGGTAAAGTACAAATAAAAAATAATAGACATTCTGATGAAGGTTATATTAAATGGAAAACAAATAGTGAACTTACGATAGACAGCGTGGAAGTATTGCCATATTCTATACTTCAATATACTGTAAATATTAAAAATGACGAACCGCAAGTAAAGGGATATTCATACTTAAAATTCTATGATATATCCAACCACGAATTACTGGAATACAGAACGAATCCCATCTCATCCCGGACTTTTGTTGAATCCGGAATTTATACGGAAGTGCCACCATTAACTAAGTATGCAAAGATTGGTATAGCGTCGGATTCGTTAAATGCCGGTAGTTTATATGCAGATAGTTTAAAACTACAATTGAATATTGGCAAGCCGGCAGAACCGCATGTGCCTCTTTGTAATCTGGATGAATATATGCGGCCTTTCTGGAATTCGGATACCATTTACAATGAAACGGTATTGATGTATTCGGAATCCGGCAAGCCGGCAATGGGGAAACTGCTTTTCAAACCCGATCATATTATCTCAGTTAAGAGCTACGACCTCAGCAGAGAATACAAGAAAGGAATTGACTATACAATCCACACCAATACGATTATAAAGTCCAAGCATTCAGAAATGCCGTATCGGACAGATTCTTCTTTTGATCATGAGGATCTTGCCTGGTATAATCTGCAATCACAATGGATCGCGGTTACCTATACGCACCATGATAAATGGACCGGTCCATTACCTGTTTATAAGGGTGACAAATTACCCTTGCTCATAGCGAAACTTAAATCAAAATTACCTGTAAAAATAATCGGGTATGGTATGAGCATTACCCGTGGCCAGGATGTTAGCAGTTATGTAAATCGGGCTCCATTTATGCCGACCTGGCTTGATTTATTTGCGCGACAACTAGGGAAAAATTATCATCATGATAAGATTGAATTAATAAATGCCGGACTACCCGGGGCCCTGGTGAGCTGGGGCGCCTCATATGCTGAAAAATATATTAACCCGGTACATCCTGACCTGGTTATCATCGACTTCGGCATGAACGATTTCTGGAGATACTCGCCCGATGAATACAAAGGATATATTCAAACCATTATTAATAAGGTGAAAAATGAAAATCCTAAAACAGAATTCCTGTTAATATCAAATATGGATTTTGATCCTTCCTATATTCTCGATACTGATAAATATAAATCCTTTTATACTTCCAATATGAAGGGGTACAATAAAGTGCTTCAGCAACTGGAAACAACAGGGGTCATAAATCTGGACATGACCATTTTAAGTGATTCGATCTATTTTCGAAAAAAGGCAAAAGATTGTATATCAAATCCGCTTCATCCCAACGATTATCTTGCAAGATGGTACGCGCAGTCTCTGACTGAAATGCTTTCCAGGTAATACCAGGGACCTGATATTTACAATTTAATTCGCTTTCCTTCCTTTGCAGATTCGAGTGCAGCATTTAATATACGAACGACAATCAGATTATTTTCAAGGGAAGATAAGTCATGACCCGGATCCAGTTTGCCACTAAGTACGTCAGATAAATATTGAATATTATTTGTGTAATCGGCTGTTCTTAATGTAACATTCTCATATATATCTTTATCTCTTTGCTGCAGTGTATTTCCGTTGAGTGCGTGCAGGTATCCTTTTGTGCCAAATACTTCGAAATCCTTTATGCCGAAAGGCCAGTCCCAGGACGCTTCAATAATACCTGTTGCATCCGGATATTCAAGTAATATCGTCGCATCATCTTCCACTTTTGGATAGATTAATGGCTTAAGATGATGGGTTACCGCTGTAACAGCTATAGGTGCTTTTCCATTCATTAACCAGACCATCAGGTTGGCGCCATAACAACCAAAGTCCATCAATGCCCCGCCACCATTTTTTACCGGGTCAGTAAGCCAGTTCAGAAAATCCGGACTGCATTTTATTTCAACAGGACCCTGATGCCCGTCGTGCACAGTCATTTTTCTTATTTCACCAATCGCATGCTGTGAATTAACCATGGTATAAATCTGCAGATTGCTATTATACCAGGTGGTTTCGTAGTTTGTTAAAACCTGAACATGAAATTGTTTAGCAAGCGCTACCATGCGTTCTGCATCTTTTACCGTTGTGGCCAATGGTTTTTCTACCATTACAGGAATTCCTTTCGGGGCGCAGATCTCTACAACATTGATATGTTCAGAAATTGGAGTATAAGCTAAAACAACATCCGGTATTGTATGAGCCAGGAGGGATTCCAGATTTTTAAAGAATAGGGAATCCGGTAATTGATAGTCTTTTTTATATCGCTTTACAAGTTGTTCATCCGATTCTGAAATACCTGCAATAATAACTTCTCCCTTTTTATACTGGTTAAGAATTCCATGTACATGATCGTGCGCGAGACCCGCAACACCGACCCGCAGGATTTTTTGTGCTTGACTATTAAATGCTGTCAATGTGATTGCGATAACGGCAATCATCTGTATACCAATAAATGATTTTTTCATTACGATCTGTTTGGACACTAAATGTAAGTATTACCGGCTTTTTTCCATTTAATTTTGATGAAACCCTTCAATAGTTTTACCCATTACCTGTTCCGTATATGATCTATCTTTAGTGGCTCTTACTATAACTTTATTACGTTGCTAAAGAACAGCCATATAATTTGCATTCACATCTGCATTTTGTTATTATCATTTTTTCTATTGCCGGATACCTACGCCCAACAGGCAGGAAACCATGATTCAGTAATATTTAAGAAGATCATTTTAACCAATGATTTTATTTCGGAAGGAGTAGCAACCGGTGATGTAAATCATGATGGTATGATGGATATCATGGCAGGCTCTTTTTGGTTTGAAGCACCCGATTGGAAAAAGCATGAAATAGTCAGGGGTATTCGTTTTTCTCCGGATACGGCTTTCAGCAATTCATTTTTGGATTTTAGTATGGATGTAAATCAGGATGGCTGGATAGACCTGATACGTGTTGGCTTTCCGGGAAAGGAAATTGTATGGTATGAAAATCCAAAAAATAAACCAGGTTATTGGAGAATGCATACTATTTATGATCATATCGGTAATGAATCCCCGGCTTTTGTTGATATAGATGGTGATGGCAGACCGGATATTTTGTGCAATGATCCTGTAGAGAAAAAAATGATTTGGTTCAAATCGCCTTCTGTCAAAGGAGATACCGTTTGGAATAAATATATAATCAGTAATAACCCGGATCTGGCAACGAATCTATATACCCATGGCCTGGGCTGGGGAGATATGAATCAGGATGGTCGTCCGGATGTTATTATCACGAAGGGCTGGTGGGAATCGCCGAAGGATGTTACACAATCAGATTGGATATTTCATCCCGCAGATCTGGGAGATGACTGTTCCCAAATGTATTCACTGGATCTGGATGGGGATGGGGACTCGGATGTGGTTAGCGCATCTGCACATAATTATGGCATATGGTGGTACGAACAATTTAGGGATGAAAAAGGAAAGATCATTTTTAAAAAGCATGAAATCAGCAGGGCATTTTCTGAATCGCATGGATTAGCGTTGGCAGATATTAATGGCGACGGATATCCCGACCTGGTTACTGGTAAACGATATTTCGCTCATAATGGAAAGGATCCGGGAGCTTTTGATCCTTCCGTATTGTATTGGTTTGAATACAGGCCTGGCAGAACACCAAAATGGATTCCACATCTTATAGATAATAATTCAGGCGTAGGATTACAGGTTATTGTAAAAGATATCAACCAGGACGGATTGCCTGATATTGTTGTTGCTAATAAGAAAGGAGTCTTTATTTTTGAGAGAGTAAAACAGTAAGTATAACCGGATAAATAATTTCCTTCATGAAAAAATTCACTGGTTTTCTGCTCCTGCAGTTTTTTATTTTTTCTTTCACGTTTTCTCAATCTTCAAAACCTGTAACTCAAAAAGACGGATCGATTGATGGCCATCCCGCCTGGATAATAAGGGGCAATATCTATGAAGTAAATGTCAGGCAATATACCACGGAAGGAACGTTGAAGGCATTTGCAAAACACCTTGACCGGTTGAAAGCGATGGGTGTGCAAACGCTCTGGTTTATGCCTCTGAATCCGATCAGTAAGGTTGACCGTAAAGGAACCCTGGGTAGTTATTATGCAGTTTCTGATTATACTTCTGTAAACCCAGAGTTTGGAACCATAAAGGATTGGGTTGATTTGGTAAATGAAATCCATGGGAAAGGAATGAAAGTCATTATTGACTGGGTTCCGAATCATACAGGCGCCGACAATCACTGGCTTGTCGAACATCCTGATTTTTTTGTGAAAGACAGCACAGGGAAAGCTGCCATGGCAAAGGATTGGTCTGACACGAGACAATTGGATTACAGTAATCCGGTGATGGAAGACAGCATGATTGCAGCCATGAAATTCTGGCTCGTCAATTCAAATATTGACGGATTCCGTTGTGATGTGGCCTGGAACGTGCCGGGATCATTCTGGCGCAAATGTATTTCCCAGCTAAGGAATATAAAAAACGTATTTATGCTGGCAGAAGGAGATAGTGCCTACCTGCCTGAATCAGGATTTGATGCCATTTACCCCTGGAGCATGTTTCATAAAATGGAAGAAGTGGCGAAAGGTGACAGACCGGCATTTGCGCTGGATAGTGTATTAAAAAAGAATGTATCGACCTACCCCGCCAATACGATTCAAATGTATTTCACCAGTAACCATGATGAGAACAGCTGGAACAAGGCAGACTTCGGCAGTTTCCCAGGCAGGAGTCATGCTCCTTTTGCAGTGTTCACTCAGACTATGGTAAGCGGTGTGCCGCTTATATATAGCGGACAGGAAGAACCTGTTCTGCGGCCTTTGCAGTTTTTCGAAAAAGACCCGATAGTATTTGGAAAATTCGGGCGGGCTAAATTTTATAAAACACTTCTTAATCTTCGAAAATCAAATCCGGCACTTTCAGCAAATGCATCATTTCGCAAAATAAATGCAGGTAATGAAAAAGCGATTTATGCTTTTGTTCGTGAAAAGGGAACACATAAGGTGATGGTTATCCTGAATCTTTCAGATAAAGAACAAAATATTTCAATAAAAGATAAAACTCTTTTAGGGAATCCTTATAATGTTTTTATCGGCAAAAAGGAATCTTTGACCGACCAACCATGGAAAATAGAAGCCTGGGGATATGTTATATATGACTACAGGCCTTATAGTGAAAATATTTTATAAATTATTTTAGTACTCCGGTCATTTCTGATTTTTTCGATCCATAGTCGAAACTTCTTTCAACGTCCAGTGTAATTTTATTCCCATCAAAATGGCAGGTAGTTATTTCTGTATGCGCACTTTCGATATAACGCATTACCATTACCAGTGTCTGATCATCTTTCCAATAAAAACTGGAAGCTACTTTATAAGGTGAAAGCAACGCCCAGTTTTCCTGAGCAGCAGAAACAAGAGAAGGTCCTGGCTTATTCGTTTGTCTTGCATCCCAGAATCCCGCTCCGTAATACAAATTATATGTGTCCGCATTTGTATTTATAATAAACTGACAAATACTATCTTTTATATGGATGGAAACCGATTGAAAATGATTATTATTCGGTTCCATGATAAAATATTTATTCAGATTCTTATTAGCTGTAAAAGCGGAAAAGCTTCCGGTACTGGGTTTAATGGACAAGCCCGATAATTTTGCTTTTAAAGCGTACAATGCATGCTGATCTTCAGGGATTTTATTCTTTTTAATTGCAGGTAATAAATAATCCCATACCAGGTTCAATTCATTTTGCATATCGGGAGTTTCAGCCTGAATGGCAACAACCATATCCTGGTCAGGCATTACTACTATAAACTGGCCGAAAGCACCATCTGCTCGGAAAGCATGATGCCTGCAACGCCAGATCTGGTAACAATAACCCTGTTCCCAGTCACTTGAATCTTTTTTAGACTGGGCAAGATCAGGATGCTGGATGATTTTTTCTGTTGAAGCTTCTTCGATCCATGTGGCTGGGATAATCTGTTTGCCATTCCAATTCCCTTTTTGCAAATACAATTGGCCCAGCTTAGCCATATCTTCTGTTTTTACGCGCAGTCCCCACCCGCCCGTATTCACACTCATCATATTTTCTTCCCAATCCATTCCTGAAATACCAAGTGGATCGAATAATCTGGGTTTTAGATAATCAATAACTTTCTGTCCTGTTACTTTCTGAACAATAGCCGAAAGCATAAATGTGCCCATGCTATTGTAAAGAAAAACAGAGCCTGGCTTATTTACAACAGGAGTGGCAAGGAAACCTTTAACCCAATTTTTTGATGTCGCAGCAATGGAGGACGGTTCCGGAAATTGCCCGTCGGACATGATAAGAACATCCCTGACTGTAAGTGCAGCAAGATTCGGTGAAATGGAATCCGGCAAATCGTTCGGGAAAAAAGAAATCACTTTATCGGTCAGCCTGATACGATTTTCGGTTACGGCAAATCCAATGGCAGTGGACGTAAAGGTTTTACTCGCTGAATACAATGTATGGCGAAGCGAGGATTTATAAGGGTCCCACCATCCTTCGGCGATCACTTTACCATGCCGGAGGATCATGAAACTATGTAACTCAGTTTTGCTTTTTTCTTCCGCTTCAATAAACCGGATTATGCCTGAAGATGAAACTCCTTCAGCTTCCGGTGTACTGCGTGGCAGACTGCTGCTGTTTTGGGCCATTAAAGAAATGGAGGATACCAGGGAAATCAGTATCACAAGAATGGATGCCCTCTTTCTGAGTAAATGCATGCGAATGGTATGATTTATTAAAGTAATGAATTTTTTATTTAGATTCTGAATCATATCCCGGCGGAAACCCTTAAGAATTTATTCACGCAGGATGTTGAAAACAGATCTTAAATATAACCCCTATTTTACCTATTTTTAAACGGATGTTGGCTGACTGCTATACCCATCAGATAAAATGGACCTGAATCTACTGTCAAACCCGATCTTCCGGGATTATTTCAATTTTCATCAATCTTATGGTGAATTAATAGGAGAGAATGGAAATATAAAACCAGACTGGGAAACTTTTTTTCAATCCTATGCCCAACTCGGTGACGAGGAAATGAGTAATCGCAATAACGATACGCTTCGTCTACTCAAAGAAAATGGAGTTACCTATAATATTTATGGAGACCCGAACGGAATGAACCGGCCATGGAAACTGGACAATATTCCGTTTTTAATTAGTAAAGAAGAATGGAATTTGATTGAGTCCGGTATTTCGCAAAGAGCCCAGCTCTTAAACCTTATTCTTGAAGATATTTATGGGGAAAGAAACCTGATAAAAAAGGGTATTCTACCCATGGAACTAATTTATAATCATGCAGGTTTTCTCCGGCCTTGTAATGGAATAAAGCAACCGGGCAAGCATCGCCTGATTTTATATGCGGCCGATATCGCGAAGAGTACAGAAGGAAAGCTCTGGGTTGTAAATGACCGGACACAGGCCCCCTCCGGATCGGGATATGCTTTGGAAAACAGGACAACCATGACGCGGGTAATTCCTGAGTTGTTTGAAGGACTGAAAGTGCGTCATCTTTCTCCTTACTTCAATGCGCTCAGGAATGGACTGAATGAAATCGCCCCGCAAAAAAATCTCAATCCACGTATCGTAATCCTTACACCGGGCTCAAAAAATGAAACTTATTTTGAGCATTCCTACCTCTCTTCTTATCTCGGGTTTACCCTTGTTCAGGGTAACGACCTGATCGTGAAAGATAATTTCGTCTGGCTGAAAACAATGGGTGGACTCGAACGCGTAGATGTCATTTTGCGACGTGTGGATGATATTTATTGCGACCCATTGGAATTGAAATCCGATTCACAACTTGGTATTCCGGGCCTTTTGCAAAGTGTGCGCAGTGGAAATGTGAGTATTGCCAATCCGCTGGGAAGCAGTATCCTTGAGAACCCGGGCCTGATGCCTTTTCTTCTACAAATCTCAAAGTATTTTTTATCTGAGGACCTTATTTTGCCGACGATTGCATCCTGGTGGTGTGGCCAGACCAGGGAACTCCAGTATGTGCTTGATAATATTCAAACACTGGTCATTAAAAAAATATATCGTAATCCTACGGGAAGTTCATCGATAGACGGAGCATCTCTTACGGCAAGCCAGCTGCAAGCATGTAAAGAGCAGATCAAAGCAAATCCCGCTACCTATGTCGGCCAGGAAAAAGTGGAAATTTCATTGAGCCCTTCATTGATTGAAGGAAGAATTGTACCACAGAAAGTTTTATTCAGAAGTTTTTTAGTCAGCAATCAGGATGAATATATAGCGATGGCAGGCGGACTGGTCAGGTCATCCGCCAATACGGTAAACTTTAATATTTCGAGCCAGACAGGGGGTTTTAGTAAAGATGCATGGATCATTTCACCTGAACCGGGTCGTGTTGTAAATGTGTTGAAAGAAAACCCGGAAGGTGCGGCCGAGACATACAATGATATGCTGCCAAGTCACGCGGCTGAAAATCTGTTCTGGGTCGGGCGGTACACGGAACGTGTTTTGGGAAATGCACGATTCCTGAGAACAGTAATGCAGTTTTTAGCAGAAGGGAATAAATTGAAAACCGAGAATAACAGACAAACAGAAAGAAATTTACTCGAAGCGTTTACCCGTTACAGTTTTACATTACCCGGTTTATTGGTGAAAAGGCAGAAGAAATATTTGCAGATCCCTGGAAAGAAATGAAAGATATTCTTTTCAATGAAAAAAGAACCGGTGGAATCATGTTCAATTTCTTACAGTTTCATAAGGCGATTCACGAGGTTCGCGATCATTGGTCTACTGATACCTGGCGGGTAATACGCAAAATGGAAGAAGAATTGCAAAATGGAATTCCACTTACCCATCATGGACATCTGCAAATGATTCATACCCTGGATAATCTGATTACTTCCACGGTGGCATTTATCGGATTAAACCGTGAAAGCATTTCGCGTGAACAGGGATGGATCATGCTTGACCTGGGGAGAAAAATTGAACAAAGTCTTTTAGTCATTACCATGCTAAAAACTACCATGGTTAAAAAATACAATGAACAAGTGGAATATAATTTGCAGCAAAGTGTGCTGATGAGCAACGAAGGCCTGGTAAATTACAGGTATAAATACAGAAGGCCATTGCAAAATCTGTTGGTTATCGACCTATTGCTTTTTGATCCGAACAATCCCCGTTCGTTAACTTACCAGGTAATCCGGTTGAAAGCTTACCTGAAAAATCTTCCAAAAAATAAAGGCATGCAGTCAACAACAGAATATGAACGATTGATATTTGAAGCAGATTCCCATTTAAAACTGGCTAATAAAAATGAATTGGCGACTCCTGATGAAGATGGATATAAAAACCTTGAAATATTCTTATCTGAATTGTATCATTTACTTTCAGCTATTCCAGGCGTAATTTCGAAAGCATTTTTTAAACATGAGCTAACCCCAAAAACTATTATCTTCCGGTAAACAAGGATGTAAATAAAACGTGAAATACACAATTGAACATACGACAGCGTATACTTATCTGGAGCCCGTTAGTTTATGCCATAATATCGCCAGGCTAATGCCGCGTAATTCAAAGGATCAGATTTGCAGAAATACCACCATACATATTAAACCCCAGCCCGACCGGATCAATGAATACGAAGATTTCTTCGGAAATAAAGTCATTTATTTTTCCATTGAAAAGGAACACTGGGAATTAACGGTGCATGTCACTTCGGAAGTAGAAAGAATGGATTCTGACCTTTCCATGACGCATGATATTCCGAATGCCGGTCTGGAAGAAGTAAAAAAAATACTCTTTAACCAGGATGCTGATGCAATGGATATTAAACAATACTTGTTTGTAACACCGATGACTGCCTGGAATGAAGTGATTTTGCAATATGCAATGCATTCTTTCCTAATTGGGAGATCTGTTTTTGAAGCAACAAAAGATTTAACGCATCGTATTTATAATGATTTTGAATATAAACCTGGTCATACTACGATTGCAACTCCTTTGTCTGTCGTAATGAAGGAACGCAAAGGGGTTTGTCAGGATTTTGCCCATCTGTCAATAGCCTGTCTCCGCTCAGTTGGTTTGCCAGCCCGTTATGTCAGCGGATATATTGAAACCATTTCACCGGAAGGTGTTGAAAAATTAATCGGCGCTGATGCTTCGCATGCCTGGTTTAGTGTTTTTATTCCGGAGCTTGGATGGACAGATTTTGACCCGACAAACAATTGCATCGTTTCGGATCAGCATATTACAATAGGCTGGGGGAGGGATTATGCAGATATTGCACCTATGGAAGGAATTATTCTTAGCAGCGGATCTCATGAATTAACGGTATCTGTAGATGTTAAGAGACAAAATTCATTATGAAGCTTTATACCTGCAGTAACTGTCATAGTCTTATCTATTTTGAAAATAATATCTGCCTGCACTGCGGATATTCCTTGGGCTTTAATGCAAACACACTTTCCCTAATAACTCTGGTAGCGGAAAATGATCATCTGTATTCAAATATTCAGAGTAAAAGGGAAATATACCGATATTGCAGGAATGCAGAATATGCCACATGCAACTGGCTGGTCCCCGCTACCCAAAACTCAGAATATTGTCAGGCCTGTGAATTAAACCGCGTGATTCCTGCACTAACTAATGAAGAAAACCTCAAGCGATGGAAGAATATTGAGATAGCCAAACATCGTCTGGTTTATTCACTTCTTCGTTTGCGCCTTCCTGTGAGTAAAAAAATTGACAACGAAGAAACAGGAATTGCGTTTGATTTTTTGGCTGATTCTTCTCCAAAGGAAAAAGTAATTACAGGTCACGATAACGGAGTGATTACTTTAAATATTGAAGAAGCGGATGAAGCAGCACGGGTACGCCATAAACTTGATTTGGGTGAAAAATACAGGACCTTACTTGGACATTTCCGTCATGAAATAGGACATTATTATTGGGAATTGCTCATAAAAAACAGTGATGCTTTAGAAAAATACCGTTTACTTTTTGGAGATGAAGAAGCGGATTATCCTAAATCGCTGGAAGCTTATTATAAAAACGGTGCTCCTTCAGACTGGAGTGAGCATTTTATAAGTCCTTATGCTACCTCTCATCCATGGGAGGACTGGGCAGAGACCTGGGCGCACTACCTGCATTTGATGGATACTCTTGAAACGGCATTTTCATTTGGAATCCGCATTCAGCCTGACATGGTGCAGGATACCAAAGCAATACAGGCAAGCATTCAGCAGGATCCGTACGATATGACAGACTTCAGCCAGATCATTAAATGGTGGCTCCCGCTCACATTCGCGGTAAATAGTTTAAACCGAAGCATGGGTCAT
>Ga0206982_1205_pt1 | contig 16715 bp, 12 predicted proteins | sample Alteio_BWMinCont_18_FD_153493 | JGI IMG/M metagenome (GOLD analysis project Ga0206982, IMG submission 153493) | Enriched cells from forest soil in Barre Woods Harvard Forest LTER site, Petersham, Massachusetts, United States -... | ecosystem: Environmental > Terrestrial > Soil > Temperate forest >... | reverse complement strand
TGATATGCCCGCATAGTTGAATATACCTGGGTATAAGGTATGGGTCCTTTAAATTCAACCCTGATATTTTCCGCCAGTGAGGAAGCTAATCTTTTGCAGTCTTCTGCATAATTTTTATCTTCTTCCACACCATAAACATCTAAAACTAACTTCACATTATACCTGATTTCAGAGAGAATCCTGAGAAAATAATACAAATTTTTCTTCGGATGTACCCTTGAAATAAATATGCAGCTCAATTCATCCCGTTTTTTCAATTTTGGAAACCATTGACGAAACGCAGTATCAGGGATATTGTCCAATATCATTATTTCCGCTTTTGTAGAAAAGAATGAAAGAATATCCATTTGCTCCTGCTTATTCGTGGCGTGAAAGACTATCTTCTTATGCCAAGCAATAAGCCTGAATAGTCTCAGGAAAACATATTTCTTGAAAAATTTTCTTTTTAAAGCCCCCTTGTGCAACATACCTCTCGGAGCCAGAATGATTTTTCCGCCATAATTATTCCGAATCAGGATCCATAACGGTAACAATGTGTAATATGGGGAATACATGCTGTTGAAATAAACAAAATCAGGATGTATATTTTTGAATATGTTTTTTAGGGATTCCCTCTTGATAAAGCCCGGGGAGGCATATAATATATTGGTAGTAGGAGAAGTTCTTATCCATTCATTGACAAGAATATTTTCATAAGGTTCTTTATCGCCCAGATCCCTGTCGGAACAAATAATAAAAAATTCATATTCTCCTTTGAGCGTACTGACAATATTTTTGCAGGACTGAATAGGTCCTCCTGCTTTGTAACCTGGTTCATACCAGTCCGTAAATAACAAAATCCTGTTCCTGTCAGGACTGGAAAACAACTGCCTGTATTTTGCAAGTGCACCCTGTTTCAGAATGTATTCCTTGGCATAAGTATAAGCTCCTTCAGACCATTCCGTATATTGTTGCTGGTCCCATCCGGCAGCCAGTGTAATGGCATTGACGAATTTTTGTTTCATTTGAAGCGGGAAATCCCAGCCCACTTTCATTTGTTCAAGATTTCTCCAGGGAGTCTGATCGCTGATCAAGACAGGTAATCCCATGGTGAGCGCTTCAAATATGGCGTGACCATAATTTTCTCCCATGGTTGGTAAAACAAATACATGATATTGGCTGAGCACTTCAAAAACTTCGTTGAATGGTAACGCCCCCTTAAACCTTACTACGACATTCGGAGGAAGGGATGCAGCTATTTTCCTGCATTGTTCAGCATATTCGGCATGGTCTTCGAAACCATATATATCAAACATGATTTCAATATCATGATTAATTTCCTTAAGAAGATTCAGGAAATAATGTAAATTCTTTTTCGGATGGATCCTTGAAAGAAATATACAATGCAGGCTGCCGGCAGTCTTTTTCTTTTCCTTCCATGGCTGGATATTCACGGTAGGAATATCTTCGACTACTACTAAATTTACCTTTCCGCTGAAAAAGAACTGCAAATCCTTTCTTTCCTGTTCATCGGTAGCCTGAAATATTATTTTCCTGCTCCATCCGATTAAATGAAATAGTTTTAAAAAAATGATTTTTTTTATATACTTTTTTTTCAAGGCACCTTTGTGCAGCATTCCCCTGGGAGCAAGAATAATCTTACCCCTGAAACGATTATTCAGCAACACCCACAATGGAAATAACGTGTATGCAAATGAATACATGCTGTTGAAGTAAATGAAGTCTGGTTTCACTTCTTCCAACAGATTTAATAACCTGTGTTTCCTCATAAAACCAGGAGATGCATACCAGATACTTACGCCAATCTCATTTTTTATCCATTGATTTATGGGTATACCTTCATAAGGAGCCTGGTCACCAAGGTCTCTGTCTGAACAAAGAATATAAAATTCATAACTCCCCTTTAAACTTGTAACAACATTTTTACAAGCCTGGATTGGGCCCCCCGCTTTAAAACCTGGTTCATACCAGTCGACAAGAACGAGAATTTTTTTCTTCACTGAACCTGATTTTTTTCCATCCAATAATTCAGCACTACGAATAACCATATTTCAGTCCACCGAATATTTTTATCTCCATTTAAAAAAAGTCTCCATGAATACCTTAAATGGTCTCCCTGAATAAAATCCCTCTGTGCCATCCTTTCGATATGCTCATCACAAAATGAACGAAGTTCTTTTTTTATCCATTGATTCCATGGAAAAACAAAGCCCTGTTTTTTTCTATGTACAATTTCATCTGGCAACAATGGCTTAAGTGATTCCACCAGCAAACTTTTTGGATAAACCGGAACCTTAAAATGATCCGGAACAGACATCACAAATTCCACAAGGTCCTGATCGAAAAATGGTTCACGGATTTCCAGGGAATTTGCCATACTCATCTGGTCCGTATCTTTCAATAGTGTTTGTTGTGTGTAACCCAGGTACTCAGCGGCAGTAACCTGGCTATAATATGGCAATTTGGCTAAGTCATTTTTTTTGGCCGACAGTTGATGAATAAGTGTTTGCGAAGCATGTCCATTCAGTTTCGTGAGTTTTCGCAGGGATGCTGGTGAAACTATTTGTCTTAAAACAGGATAACTGTTTTCAACTCTTTGGGAAGGTAATGTCATTAACTGCCGCATTCTGTCTTTTTTCTCGCCTTTACCAATAAGATGGCCTGCTAAGTTCCTTATAAATAGTGGAGTACCCCATATCCAGCTGTTTTGCTGTAAACGGATATAATTTGAAAATATCGGATAGCCGCCAAATAATTCATCACCTCCCAGGCCGGATAATGCAACCCGGATTCCCTTCCCGTGAATTGCTTTTGATACCACATAGGTATTGATGCCATCGCCGCTGGGAGAGTCCATAGCATCCAGCGCATTTGTCAGTTCTTCAAGCATCGCTTCCGGTTTCAATTGTATTTGCGCGTGCCGGGTATTAAATTTTTTGGCAATGATATTTGCATATTTCGATTCATTAAATTCCGATTCATCAAAAGAAATATTAAAAGTATTGGGTGAGGCATCACCAGCCTCTGCCATAAGTCCGACAATGGCACTTGAATCAATACCACCCGATAAAAATGCAGCTACCGGCACATCGCTAACCAAACGACGCTTTACGGATTGAAGCATCAGCTCTTTTACTTTTTGTTCTACATCCTTTTTATGGATGAATTCGAAATCAAAATTTTTCTTAACAGGATCCCAGTATTTATGTGATTGTATTTGTCCTTTTTTAATACGCATCCAGACTCCAGCTTCCATCTGGCGGATATTCCGGATTGGAGAGAATGGAAATCCGACGGACTGATACCTGAAATATTCCGCAATAGCCTCATGGTCTAATTTCCGGTCTATATCTCCGGCCATTAAAACCGCTCGTACCTCAGAAGAAAAAACAAACCTGTCTTTGTCGTGATAATAATATAATGGTTTAACACCAAGTCTGTCACGGGCTATAAATAGTTCCCGATCCAATTTATCCCATATAGCTATCGTATACATACCGCGTAGCCGGGATAGACATTCCACACCCCATTTTATAAAACCTGCCAGGATCACTTCTGTATCTCCGTTTGTACGAAATGGATAATCACTAAGGGATGGTTTTATTTCCGCATAATTATATATTTCGCCATTGAAAATAATTGTATAGCGACCCGAAGCATCTTCAAATGGCTGGTTAGCAGCATCCGAAAGGTCAATGATAGAGAGACGCCGGTGGCCGAATGCAAGCTCATGATCCATGAAAAAACCTTCGGCATCGGGACCACGGTGAGCCATCACATTCGTCATCCGTTGGATCAGGCATTTTTCCGCGGGCCTGTTATTAAAATTCAATATGCCGGCAATTCCACACATTTCTATGGATTCAAAATAGCTTCATATAATTTTACATACTGATCAGCAATATGCTGATTATTGTATTGATTTAAATTTTCAAATCCTTTTTCAATAATATTATTCCGAAAGCCATCGTCTTCAATAATTTTCTTTACCCCGGAACGGATGGATTCCGGATCGTAGGGGTCTACAAGGCAGGCTCCCTCTCCCGCCACTTCTTTCATGGGAGAAATATTGCTTGTCAGAACGGCACGACCCGCTTTTTGCCCTTCGAGAATCGGCAATCCGAATCCTTCATAAAGTGAAGCGAAGATGATGATATCAGAAGATGCAAAACGATCGGCCATTTCTGTTTCTGATAACTGAATGTACTGCCTGAAATGGATTCCATTTTTCTTCAGAAGCAATAGATGTTCTTCAGGGATCCTGCCTACAATTTCCAGTGTACAGGGTATTACGGAAATTGCCTCAATAATCCTGTCGAGATTTTTGTTTGGCGTTGATCCGATGAATAATAAAACCGGATCAGTCGTATTGAATTCTTTTTCACGATAATAAATATGCTCATTTACCGGATTGGGTATTACAATCACTTTTGCAGGATCACATCCTGTAAGCTGCACAATTTCCTTTTTTGATTTTTCAGAGATCGTGGTAACAAACCTGCATTTTCTAACAGGCAACTTCAGGAATATCCATTTAAAAAATACGCGTTTTAATCCTTGGCTTTCACGGATAAAAACACTGTCATGAATCGTAAGTATCGTTTTTTTCGCAGGCAGGGCAAGAACAACATAATGAACATCTCCCGTAATATGGAAAATATCGGCCTTGCATTTCCCTGCAAAAACCATATTCCTGGCCATATTGGAAATGGAAGAACTGTAAAAAGGCATATATGCTGACTTCAGGGTAACCTTCTTTTGTAAACCAGACAATATGGAAGCAAAAACCTTTTCTATGCTAAAAAAAAGAGGATTTGTCTTCCTGAATATCAATTGAACAATGGGCAATGGAATGGGTTTTAAAACAAAGAAGAGCCGTCATTTATGCAGGCAGTCGAAAACGGATTGGTGATCTTACTGCATTGGATTGTTTTACCGTTTTTCCAAACCAGGCGGGGATCAGTTTATAAAGCAGCCATAGAAAAAAAGCGCCTTTAAGTAAGGCGTTAAATGCCTGGAGGCTGTCCGTTTCCATACAAAAAGTAACCTGGTAAAAAAGAACAGGCATCCATAGGATCAGCAGGGGTAGTCTTTGGGCGATGACGAAGATCCTTTTATAAACCCAGCGAATGAAAAGTCCGAAAATAAGCATGAAAAAAATGCCACCCGTCGTACCGAAACTTCCATACGCTTCTCCAATCGGACTAACATTAGTTGAGTAACCGGTTATATTAAGTCCCGTAAAATATTTCATGCTTTCTTTTCCTCCTGCTTCGGGTTTGTCAGGCCATAGGAAACGGGGTACCAGTGCAGATGCCGATGTGAGGAACAAATGGTTTCCGCCATCAAAATTCTGCTGGGAGGGTATTCTCTGCATCACACGGGATATATTGTATCCCTGGTTTGTGCGCATATACACAGGGAAAAATCCATCAACATTAATAAGCTTATCTATATTTGACATCCGATCGAAAGTGACATCCATAAACGTACTTGTTTTATTGTCTATCTGGTTAGTTTGCCAGGTAAGATCGCGGTAAGCCGTTTTCACATTCTGCGTAATAAACAATACAAAAACACCAAAAACAAATACCATGAATTTCTTCCCCAGCGCAAATTTCTTTCCTAAAAAAAGATAAGAGAATATGGTGATCCCCATATAAACAACAATCGTAAATACGCCACTTTGAACGGTAAGGCCCAGCACAAATAATATAAATAAAATAAGGACCATATTTTTTGTCGGGAAAGGCTGACAATAAAATATATAAAGGATGCCTGCAAATGACGAAAAGAAAAGCAGGGTTAAAGCAAATTTTATAACATCAGGAACTAAGCCCAGGAAGAAAAACATAGCGACCCCGGTAACCACTATAATTATTCCAGTCCGGGTATTTGTTTTTAATTCATTTCTTACCAGTTGCAGGAGATTTTTAAACGAGTTTCCTTCATCCAGGATAGCTCCGGATTTTGTTATCGGATAACACATGCCTAAAGAAAAGATACAAACTGCGGGCAAAACGTAACTGAAATATACATCCTCCGGCACGAGCATATACCTGACAAAAGCCCGGGCGAGGAAATTATCATAATTATAAACATTATACCCCAGGGTCGGCATTACCAGGCAGATAAAAATAGTATGCAATACTACGAGTTCACGGAGCACCAATCCCTTTCCTAATTTATCCAGGATGGCGAAAATGGAAACAAAACATAGAAATATGGATATTTCAGCATACCAGTCCGTTACCAGCGAAAGCAGGAAACCTATTATTAAAGAAAAAATAAAAAAATTACTTCTAACTGAAGCCATGCAGGATTGGTTTAAAGAACAGTTTTATTTTCCGCCAAATTAATATTTTCTAAAAGTTGCTTTATTTTTTCAATTGCTTTGGGATAAGAATAGGGTTGCAGCTTTTGCCATGCCTGATCACCCATTGAATCCAGTAAGGATCGCTTATCCAATATTCTATTCAATAAATCCTTTATTTTCTGGTCTCCTTCCTCACCCGGCTCAAAAACCCAGCCTGTAATATTTTCTTCCACAAGATCCGGGACGCATCCACATTTGGAAGAAACGATCACCGGTCTTTTACAAGCCATTGCTTCATTTACTGCCAGTCCCCAGGTTTCGCCAGGCCCCCTTGAAGGCAATACAAAAATATCCGCTAAACGGTAAACCAATGGCATTTTTTGCTGGTTCTGGAAATCCAGGAAAATAATTCGATTGTCCTTAGAGCCCTTCATTTTTAATTCATCCTCTGATTTACCGTTTCCCACAATGATCATCTTTAGCCTGGGATCAGGCAGGTTTTTAGCCAGTCTCAGCATAAAATCAGGATCCTTCTTAGGCTCCAGTTTACCGGCAAATAAGACAACCAGGTCTCCATCCCCAATGCCCAATTCCCTGCGCCACTGCTTTGCATCGAATTCATAGTTATCTGGTCCGTTGAAACGCTTATTATCCACTGCGTGCGGCAAAAAATACAGTTGATTCTCTCTCAATCCATGTTTATAAAAATAATCATGGTTATTCTTACCTACATATAACGCATAATCAACTTTACTATATACCCATCTTAGAAATATTCTTCTTAGGATTTTCTTCAGACCTGGTTTCTCGTCAAGCAGGGTAGAATCGCCCTTAAACAGAACAGGTACCCTCCCTTTAAAATAACGCATACAGGCAAAATGGCTCCTGAAATTCCAGCCTATGATCAACAGGAAATCGGGATTCCATTCCGTGATCTTATTATTCAGATCCGGATTGATTATGCCATTGAAATGATGAACCCCCGGATCCTTCGCCTTATTGTTTACAAACTCATGTTGATAACCATCGAGTAAGGGTATATCCCAATCGATCATTTTGCCAAAATCACGATCAAACTTTGCTCCCTGCTGAGACTGCGACCAGGTATAATAAACTTTCAATTCAATTCCCGGTTCTTTTGCCAACAACCTGAAAAATGGTGCATAGTATTGGATGGGATGGGAAGTGACAATTGCTAAACGCATAAGTTCAACACGCGGAATTTTCTAGCCGTACTCAGTCTCTTCCCTGTTTCGCTTTCATTCTTTATATAAATGGTATTACCGTTCGAATTAAATGAATGCCTTATAATATAGTTCCTTTCAAAGGGGTTATAAGTAATGGGAATAAAACCCTGCTGTATAATAAATTCATGAATATCCTTTTCGTTAATTCCATATCGATTACAGGAACCATTTATTTCAACAATGATGGCCAGCAGGGAAGGATGATTTAATGTTGACACAGCTCCCTGCAAAACAGCCATTTCAAAACCTTCCGTATCTATCTTAATCAGGACGGGGAATCTATTGTCCAATATATCATCCAGCGTTACAATATCAACCTGGACGGTTTCCTGATTTTTATTTGAAGAATCTGATACAACATGGTTCATCGTATCATAGCTGCTGGTAAAACTCAATTTTCCTTTTTCTTTACCGACACCTGCATTTTGTAATTCAACAACTAACTCTATATTATTAATGGCTACATTATTTTTCAAATGCAGGAAGGTTGAAGGGACCGGTTCAAAACTGATACTCTTTGCACCTGCAACTGAGGAAGCAAGTATGGTATAGGAACCAATATTGGCACCTGCATCAACAAAAATGTCTCCGGGTCTCAGGAGGTGGAGCAAAAACATCATGTCCTCGAATTCATGCAGACCCGTATAAATATTTCCCGTAGCACCTGTCATTCCACCCTGAACAAGTAACACGCTGTTTTCTACGAACGGATATACAACAGGGCGATGGAAAGTTCTGGACTGAATCTGCCAGCCGGCAAATCTTCTGAAAGCCGCCAGTTTATTATTCCTGGTAGCCGGATGATTAAAAATGAATTTAAGTGTGCTTAATAGGTCTTTTACCATCACAATGTGGTTCTATACCAATCAATGGTTGACTGAATGCCTTTCTGAATTCCTACTTTTGGAACCCAGCCGAGTCTCTGGTGAATTTTTTCTATATCGACTACCCTTCGCCGGATATTATCGATATCTCTTTCAGGAACATTTGTTACGGCAGACCCTGGAACATATTCGCTGATCAATGCTGCCAGCTTGTTTACAGAAGTTTCAATGCCGGATCCTACATTATATATATCTCCGTAAGCCATTGGATGAACGGCGGCCAGGATCGTTGCATCCACCGCATCTGTAATGAATGTATAATCTCTTGTTTGTTCCCCATCTCCCACTACGGTAAGTGGCTGATTGGTCAAAGCATTGTGTACGAATTTTCCCAATACTCCGCAGTAAGGATTTCGCGGAGACTGACCATATCCATATACATTCGAATATCGTACAACAGAAACGGGTATGTTATAATTCCGGTTATAGATCAATGTATATTGCTCTCCCAATAATTTAGTCGCTGCATAATTGCTCAATACATGTGTGGCGTCATTTTCGCCTAAAGGAAGACGTGAGGTACTTCCATATACCGAACAGGATGAAGTATATACAAATCTTTCCAATAGCGGATAATCAGCGTTACGGATTTTTTCCAGCAATTGAAGGGTGCTTTGGGCATTCACCTGCATATCCCGCAAAGGGTCAGAACTGGATGCAGCAATCTGGATACAGGCGAGATGAAAAATATAGTTTACATCATTTAATAAAGGAAATAATCTTTCTGTATCCAATACGCTGACTTTATGAAATTCCACTTTTCCCCTTACAGGATCAATCATGGACTCATTGCTGTTGGTGCAATCATCCACTACGATCACTTTACACTGGTAATCATTTACCAGCGACTTAACCAGGTTATGTCCTACAAAACCCAGTCCGCCGGTGACTAAAATTTTTTTGCCCCTGATCTTTCCGTAATGCGTATTCTTCATCAGTTTATTTTTTGAAAAGTATCTGTAAATATTTTTGTCATAGCTTTAGCTGTGTGTTTACTGAATACAGGATTATCTGTTGGAATGGGAATAAACTGCTCCCTGTTTTTCAGGCTATACAACAATGCTTCAGATAGTTGTTCTATTTTTTTTTCAGTCCCAAGTTCCGCTGTCTGAAAAACCAAACGATGTGGATATTGCAATTCCGCAAGGAATTTCGCAGGAAAAGAATCAGCGTGCACCCAGGCAAAAAATGGTTTACCCGAGGCTACTAATCCCATCATCTTAGACGCGGCATAATAAGGAGTTGTATCCCCTACCAGTAATTGCATATCCGCCTGTTTGTTCATTTCCAGTGCTTCCCGATAACCGACCCTGGCGGGATTTTCCGTTACAAAATCTGCTACTTCATTCTTTGATATAAGTTTAGCCAGAACCGGTTTCGCGAAACCTATACCCGCATAGGAAGTACCTGTAAAAATAACCCGGACAGGCAGGGACTTACTCACAATTTTAAATGCCGCCAGCAAGCTATCCATTACCACTAACATATTTTCAGAAACGGCACCGGTATATCTTATTGTAATCTTTGTATCATCTTTTTTTTGAACTCTGATAGCATCATAGTCAGAAACCTCCACACCATAAGGCACTGCAATCAATGGCTTTGAAATAATGGAGGGATACCTCTTTTTCAAATCATCCAGTATTCCCTGTGAAACCGCAAATATGGCGCTGCTTTTTTTCACAACCCTTCCTTCTAATTGTCTCGCTAATCCCTGACTTACTACCGACTTGAAATTTTTTTTACTCGTGTTATAAACCCATGGGTCAATAAAATCAATTGCATAAGGAATGGCTGTAGCCCTTTTTATAAATGGTGCCATCACCATGATATACCAGGGAGGTACCGGATAAAGGATCAATGCAGGTTTTTCCTTTTTCACCTGTTTCAACATAGAACGGTATAAACCAAAAAAACTCCTGATGCCCAGGTCGCCAAGTCCAAACTTTCTGGTCTTGCGTTGATCCCATGCCCTGACGTTAATTTTTTCAAATGAATTCCCTGCTATCTCAGTCATCCAGGAATCCGCAGCCTCTTCACGATAGTATTGATCCACAGTAAAAATAACAGGCTTCCATCCAAATTCATGAAGATGTCTAACTAGTAACCGGACTCTTTGTGAAGGAGGCATCGCAGAAGGAGGAAAAAATGGTGCAGGAATAAATACTATCTTCTCTTCATTCATAAGTATACCGTATCCTGTTAATAAGCTCAATTTGATCTGGCCCGTTATCGGCAACCAGTTCAGTCTGATCTTTCCAATAATTAATTCTGTCCATTGAATTCGCTTCCTTCATCAATTGTGTTACCATATCTTCAGGACTATCTGCCAATAGCAAAGAACCCTTTTTCCATTCATATCCACGCATACCTGCTGTTGTTGTGATAATGGGTAGTCCCCAACTGATTGCCCGGGCCAGTTTGGTTGATGCACCGGTTGAATACCACCAGACCGGATTCAGAAAAAAAGCCCAGCCAGCCACTTCCTTCTCCAGATCCTTGTCGGATAATTCTCCCAGGTATTCTACGAAAGGAAACTGTTTTTTAATTTTCATTCCGTATGAAGGCGGGGCACCTACCAGTCTGATTTGCAGACTATGATTCTGTTTGGCAAGTTCTTCCAAAAAAATAATGACTCCCTGATAATTCGGAGGATGATCAAGCCTCCCAACAAAACCAATCCTTCCGGGAACCGGTTCCCTTAAAAGAAAATCTTTGTACAATTTCCTTGGAAGAAAGGAAGCCTTTTTAGCGCCGAACCAGTTTTCTATTTGTTTTTCTGTTTCAGATAGTGTCACAACAGCATCCAGCCATTGCACGCGGTATTCGGCTTCTGTAGCGATCAGCCTTCCCAGCCTGATCTTATTCAGCCATTTTTTAAATGATGAAGTTTTATCAAGAGGTTTGGTAATCAGATGAAGAAAATCGCATGACTGATTTCCGTGAGATAATAATATAATTTTCACCTGGTTTCCGAATTTTTTCCTGATCGGTTTGGCAAATCTGATAGTGGTAGCCATATTAATAAATACAATCCCGATATTATTTTGGGCAATATGGGATATCAATGCAGGTGTTTCTTTTTTAATGTCAAAAACAGAATAGTTTTCCATTCCGCCTTTTATCTGTGCACGTTGAAAAATATTCTTTGTATAAGGGATATAATAATCTTTCAAACTGATTTCAGCAGCACTCTGAATAATATTATGAAATTCCTGTGAACAGAGCTGAACACCTCCGGTTATTTCCGAATACAGGGATTCTTTGTGTGTTAAGAAAATAGCATTCGTTATTTTCATAATCAGGCTGCGAATATTTTTTCAATAAATGAAACAATACGCCGGCTTACCTGATCATCCCATAAAGGAATAGAATTTACTTCACGTTTTTCGAGGCCGGTGATATGACTTGCAATTTGAGACCGGAAATTCAGATCATTTATGTCCATCATGAGATTTGTCCCCAATTCAACCGTAACCGGTCTTTCTGTATTTTTTCTGAATGTGACGCAGGGTATATTTAAAAAACTGGTTTCTTCCTGTACGCCTCCCGAGTCTGTTATCACCAGACTGGCATTGGACAGGAGTTTTAGAAACTCAAAATAACTCAAAGGATCCGTTAGCAGGATATTCGGATCGTTTTGAATTTTATCCAGGAATTTATTTTGTTTAAGCTGAGATATCGTTCTCGGGTGAACGGGAAAAACAACCGCCTGTTCAGAAGAAAAGCTGAGCAGTATATCAATTACGCGTTGAAGAGTAGCGGGATTATCTACATTTTCAGGCCTGTGAAAAGTTGCCACAACAGGTTTCCTGTCATAAAACAACTGGATTTCCTTAGTCAGTTTAATTGTTTCCCAATGCTTCTTTGTCTTAAGAAGGCATTCGATCATGATATTTCCGGTCAGGTTCACTTTATTATCCGCAATGCCTTCCTGCTTCAGGTTCTTTACTCCACTCTTCTCCGATACCATCAGGTAATCGCTAACATGGTCTGTTATCACTCTGTTGATTTCCTCCGGCATGTCGCGGTCAAAACTTCTTAGTCCTGCTTCAATATGCATCACGGGTATCCTTGACTGGGCCCCGGCGATAGCTCCGGCTGCCGTTGCATTCACATCACCGAAAACGATCACCAGGTCAAATTTCTGCTGACCGATAATTTCATTGATGCCCAACATTGTTTTACCAATAGTATCTACCACACCGTTACCCTTAATGTTCAATTGGAAATCAGGGGCTGGCAATTCAAGGTTCTGCCAGAATATATCAGACATATTAAAATCGAAATGCTGCCCGGTATGACAGATCAAAGGTTGTAAATCCGGAGCTTCGGATTTGATCCGGTGATACAATGGAGCAAGCTTTATGAAATTTGGCCTTGTTCCTGCTATCAATAAAATTTTCTTCATGTATTTTTAACCTGACTGCTGATAATTTTAGCCAGCCTGTCAGTAAGCGATTGTCGCGAATGGGCTTGTAAATAATTATTATCCGGATTGAGATGTATACTTCCTCTGAACAAACCAGATAAAGACTTTACAGATTCCTCCGTATTATCCGGATCGCAAATCAGGGCCGTCCCTCCTTTTTTAAGCAAATCTTTTTGCGCGCCATCAGATACAAATGCAATGATCGGCTTCTGCATTTGAAGGTATTCGAATGTCTTCCCGGCAATGCTATAATCCCTGCCGCCTATTTGTTTTGCTGATGTGATCAACAGGGCATCGCAATTTTCCTGGAATGAGAGCGATTCATTATGAGATATTACACCCATCAGTTCCACCTGTTTCTCCAACCCGAAAGATGTAATCATATCCCGCAACCATTCATGTATTTTCCCTGCAAACCGGATCTTAATCTTATTACCAATTGAGGGATCAGAAATATTCAGTTGTTGAATTGCTTTGAAAAAAAAATAGGGTGACCGGTAAAGCCAATCCTGTTTGTGCGGAATATATTGCAGGATCCTGTGTCCCCGTTTTCTCCACCAGGGCTGTAACATTTGTTGTCTTGCTTCAGGAGAATAGTAAAAGCTTCCAACATATCCGATAATAAATTCAGATTTATTTGTCACTATCGGTTGCCAGGATTTTAAAAAGCCATTAAATCCGTTAGGAACATAATATAGTTTACCAGCCGGAACTTCTCTGTGCAATTTCTTAAAATCATTTAAGGTCTGTTCTGAAGTTGTAATAATGGCATTCGCTTCACGGAGATATTTTCTTTCCTTCTGCAGGGTTTTCCAATAATGGAAGATTGTTCCATAGGGAACCGTTCGCCATTGGGACCAGGCGTCTCTGAAGTCTAAAATAAGCGGCAGCTTGTATTTTCTCGCGACTTCCGTGGCCAATGGCAATATACTGAAAGGGGGGACGGTAGCAAAAATGGCCCTGGGGGAAAACTTATTAACGGCTGCTTCCACGGCTTCATAAAATCCATTTTTCCAATATTTCGTCTCATTTCCATGTATAGTAAAATAAATGGAAAGGAATTTTTGAAGCCTTGAAGGTGGTGAGATTTTACCCGCTTTGACATGGATCATATCGGTGCTTTCCCTAATCTCTTTTCCAAGTAATTCATCATATCCATACGTATCGAATACATCCGGATAGGACTCTTTATCCAGCGTAATAACAATCGGATTGATCCCTGCATGCGGAAGATATTTTACAAAAGCTAATGACCGGTGAACGCCACCCCGGCTTAGTGGAGGAAATTCAAAAGCGATGAAGAGGATATTGATCATTCAGGAATGGCCTCCCGAAAATTTGTATTAACATCATTTCCCCTTTTCAATTTCCTAAATAGTTTTTCGATCATTGTAAACTCGTATGGTGATATCAGTTTTGGGTGGGAAATGAATTGAAAATATCTGTTTCTGCGAAAGATGGAAATATATTTTTTTAAAGTAAATGGATTCAATCCTTCGAAGGAAGCAATAATTCTCTTTTGATTCTTTTTGATTTGATTATCTCCTTCCTCTGCAATGGCTGATGAAACAGTTTTACCTTTGAAAGGCGGTCTTTTTCCTAAGCGTTGAAGAAGGCCGCTGATTTTAAAATCGAACCATTTCTCAAGACGATTCATCGTAATGGAGGATATTGTCCATTCGGTAAATGGTCCTTTCTCGATTCTTTGGCAAGGATCTCCGTCGAATTGGTAAACAGGATTATTTTTAGGGGCTTCCCGAAAATCGAAACCATGGGCATCTGAAAATTGATATTTTCCTGGTATAACGCTCCATTCATTTTTTATCCCGTATTGAAGAAAAAAGGGTCTGAAATTTTCAAAGGGCTGTATGGACCATCCGCCTGCCCGATAGGAATCAACGGGCTGGCTGGAGTTTGCAAATTCCAGAATGGACCGGATGAACATTACAGACTGATCAAACAAGTCTTTTCGCCACTCTTCTGTTATAGAGGCAAAAGTATAGTGTCTTTTTTCGTGTAAGCTCCATTCATTGATTACAGGATCATAAGTAGCATCCATCCAGTGCGGGTGAATATGAGGATGTATCTCATGACCGTTATTTACCAATTGAATTAATTGCCTGGTTATTGCATCCAGATCTGCCCTGGCTACTCTGTGCTTCTCCGCTATTTCTTTCAGGCGTAGAATGTAAACCGTATCTATAAAAAATAACGCTTTAAATGCGTACTTACCCAGACAGGCAATCAATTTATCAGTGGGGTCAATAAGGCATTGCTGTACAGTACCGCTTCTCTCACCTAAAAACAATTCGTAATCAAAAGTAATTAAGAGCAGTTTTTTATCGCTCATTCCCTTTCGGGTTTAGACAGGCAGGAATTCAATTTATTTTTTTAAACCAAGCAATGCGGCATGAGAAGCTGTACGGTAGGGATTGATACCAGCATCTCTTGTATTCAATAAGTACACAGACTTGCAATTTTTCTTTATTAAGGAAAAATTATTGAAAACAGAATAAGAATAAAATAACCCGTCCCCCTCCGAGATCTGGTATTTTTTACCTTTTGTTCTGATATAGTTATAAGCGCTCCACAATCCCAGGGCATTGATCGCCTGTTTTACAAAACGCCCCAGCCTCCCACCTTGTCCAAAATTATTGGAGTCGGAAATGAAAATTGCCATCCTTGACACTCGCAGCATTTCCTTTATAACAATATCAGGTTTATCTATATGATGGAGGATGCCAAAGGCACAGACCATATCAAAATGGTTTTCGGGGAAATCGATTTTTTTGCCATCCCCATCGATTAAATCATCTTTTAATATGCCCTTTTTATAACCCTGTACCCTCAAAGCAGCAACGGGTTCTATCCCGGTGATGTTTAGAAACGGGTGCCTTTTTTGCAAATCAATCATCAACCTGCCTGTACCTGCACCCACATCCAACACAGTTTTAATTTGAAATTTTTCGATCATTGAAGACAAGAAATAAAATGCAATTTCATGTTCTGGATCTATTTCATCATGAATATGCATCATATCGTATTCGGCTGCGGTATCCTGATAATACTTATTCTGAATATTTGAGGAGTCCTCCATCATATAAGTTTAATCCAATTTGATATAAAACTTACTAAAAATTGACCTCATCCAGTATTTTTCTTAACCTTATTTTATAGTCGTTCCAGGAGTAGTTTTTGCTTAATGCATATCCATTTTCTGCAATCTGTTGCCTGTATTCCTTATTTCGAAATAATTTATCCATAGCATTCACCAATCCAAACCTGTCTCCTGCTTCTACGATTTCACAGGATTCTCCATGTTTAAGTACAGTGCCGCTATTCAGAGTAGTAATAACCGGTAATTTTAATGCCATCGCCTGGAACACGGCAATGGAGCTTCCTTCGAAAGTTGTAGGGAACACAAAAACATCCATTGTTTTTAAATAAGCAATCAATTCGGACTTACTTATCCAGCCATGTATAAAAACATTATCCGGCAATGGATCGAGGATGATCTCATTGTCCGCTGTTCCAAAAAAATGAAGTTCTGCCAAAGGATGGTCAATGATAAAATCCTTCCATGCGTTCAACATTAGGTCAGCACCCTTTCTCCAGCTCAGCCTGCCGACAAATACAAATTTTAAATCCTCTTTTTGTTCAAATTTCCGTTCAGGGTAACTGAATTCTTCCAGGTCCGTTCCATAAGGAAGCACTTTACATTTATTTTCGAATTCGGGAAAGAAATAGACTACTGTTTTTTTTACAAATTCGCTGCCGCACAATATAATATCTGCCAGTTCTATTTCTTCCTTATACCATGCGAATAATTTCTTCTG
>Ga0206982_1204_pt1 | contig 16793 bp, 9 predicted proteins | sample Alteio_BWMinCont_18_FD_153493 | JGI IMG/M metagenome (GOLD analysis project Ga0206982, IMG submission 153493) | Enriched cells from forest soil in Barre Woods Harvard Forest LTER site, Petersham, Massachusetts, United States -... | ecosystem: Environmental > Terrestrial > Soil > Temperate forest >... | reverse complement strand
TAGGTTTTAATACAATACGATAGCGTATTGCAACAATGGGATCAAGTACAGAACCTTCACTACCCGAAAGCTGCGCATTGTCATCCATAGCTTGTGGGTTGGCAACAGTTTTACCTCGACCTATGAATTTCATCCTATCTGTCTCGTACGATACCATTTCTACGTCAGCACCATTCACGGTCATCAGGTGAAACATCCATGGCGGTGTTTCATCTTCGTTACGCTTACGCCGGGTACATATTATAGCCGGGTTATTAGGTATGATCTCTGTTTGCACAAACAAATTGCTGAAGGCAGGATGTGCCATGTCTGCAGCATTTGTAGCCAGTACCACTTCTGCATAACTGGTCACCTCAATTACCCTGCGTACAGCCGTGCGGTTAGTGATGCGTAAACGGCGCATTTCAATATCATCCTCGGGCGATACTACGATCTCCGTATATGTTTCTATACCTGCATCGCGCCTGCGGAATTCCGCATGCCCCATAGAGAATACCGCTTCATAACTCTTATATGGTTTTAGTGTAGGTTGATAAGTGTTTGACCAATACTCACCTGTTTCAGCATCTTTAATATAACAGAACATACCCCAGTTGTCGCGCGTGGTATCTTCGCGCCAACGGGTCACGGCAATATCTTTCCAGCAGCTGTAGCCACCACCTGCATTTGTGATCACCACCTGGTACCTGCTATTGGATAACAAGTGTACTTCAGGCACCGGTGTATTTGGCGTGCTCATAATACGCATCTGTGGTTCACTGGCTTCTGCGTGGGTATCTACTATATCAGAAGTGTGGGAGTAGAATATGGTAGCTCTTGGCAGGCGTTCCTGCAACAACAATAATGTTGCCTGTATTTGTGGCTCTGCCTCAAACCTCCGCTGCATAGGTTTATCCAACAACAGGTAAGACAAAGAAAGCAACCCCATCCCCTGGTGATGAGCCATATAAGACTTTATAACTGCACAGCTTGCTCCCCTTGGCAATCGTATTGGCGTATAGTCAATTGCCTCAAAGAAACCATAGTTACCTTCAAAGCCATCATTGGTCAAGGCCTGCAGGTTCCTGCAAGCCTCTTCCGGGGCTACCATCAATGCAAGCATGGTTGCATAAGGTGCCACTACCAGGTCGTCCCCTAGCCCCCTTTTAAGGCCCAGGCCGGGCACACCAAATGCACGATACTGGTAGTTAAGATTGGTATCAACGGTATTGTATCCAGACTCTGATATGCCCCATGGTACGCCACGCTGACGGCCATATTCTATTTGCCGTGCTACTGAAGCTTTATTTGTCTGGTCCAATAACGTATTATCATACGTTGGCATTACCAGCAATGGCATCAGGTACTCAAACATACTTCCGCTCCATGACAACAATATAGGGTCGCCACCGGCATTAGTAAGCAGGCGTCCCAATGAGAACCAGCTTTCCTGCTCCATTTTGCCCTGGGCTATTCCCACAAACACACATAAACGGGCTTCTGATGCCAGCAGATCGTAATAGCTGGGGTCATTACGGTGTTCTTCTACATTATATCCAATACGGTAAAGCTTTTTAGAACGATCATAGAGGAACTCGTATTCCATGTCTGCCGTCTCCATACATTGCCTGCCCATTATTTCAATCAGCGCAACACGACTTGCAGCCGCGCGGCTCCCCGCAGTAATGTGCATGCGGGCAGCAGAGGACCATGGCTTTAAGGTTTCATTGTTCCCTTTATCTATCTCATCCAGCATGGGCAGCAATGTCACTTCAGCCTTTGCCAGATCTGCCAATGAAGGATTATCCAGCTCAGGAAATGCGAAACCAACTGGCATGTCGATGTGAAGCCATGGTGCAAGCTCATTTATATCATTTAAGATATCCTGTACCTGTGCATAAAGTTTATATATCCACTCACTGCCTTCATCTGCTTCTCGGGTTTGCTCATTATATACCGGCAAAATATATGCAGCCATAGTATCTAATACCACCTTTACATTTTTCAATGTATGTGGCAATTGGGCACGCACCACATCCAGTTCAATGCGCATTTTCTCCAGTTTGTCCTGGCGCGTCTTTATGTAATCTGCAACTATATATAGTGTATCTGAAATCCCTTCAAAAATGCGTGGGTTTATAATTTTACCCCACAATATTTCAAAGAGGCCCTGCCGCAGCGTGATCAGGTGCCCGGCAAAGTTGCCACTGTCAACCGTAGATACATACCTTGGAAATAGAGGTTGCAGGGTTAACGTATCGTACCAGTTATATAAATGTCCACGATATTTTTCCAGCTTGTCAATTGTATCCAGTGTACCAGAAGTTCGTTGCAGGAAAGTCTTATTTGAGATGTACCCAAAATCGTATGCAGTAATGCCAGACAACATGGAGAGGCCTATGTTGGTAGGCGATGTGCGATGGGCAATGACTTCTACAGGATTTTCCTGGTAGTTATCAGGAGGTAACCAGTTATCTTCGGCACCCACAAAACGATCGAAGAATGCCCAGGTTTTGCGTGCCAGCTTTTGCAGGTAAATACGTTGCTCCAGGCTTAGGTTAGCCGCCTTACGCTTCAGCGGAAGACTTATATACCAGCTTATAGCAGGCGATGCAGCCCATAATATAAGTATAGGCGCAGCTACAATTACGGTCATAGGATCATAACTGCACAGGTAAGCCAATATCATAATAGAGAGGAAAGGGGCTACCCACATACGGCGGTACGTGCGTAGAAGGGTGCTGCGCCCTTTTACCTTAGGGCTGGTCGAAGGGGTCCATTCCAGCAATCCCCTGTTGGTGACCAGCATACGCCAATTGGTACGAATGATGGCATCTGTATTATAATATGCCTCATAAGGGAGACAGGCAATAGCGAAAATGATATGCGACAAACTGGAAAAAGCAGACCGCGATGCTTCCAGTAAATGTTCTTTAAGAATAAGATCATTAGGCTTGTGCACCACATGCCAAATAGAGGTCATAACGGTTTGGAGCAAAAGCATACTTGTTACCAGGAGTGTCCATAACCAAGGCATCGGCAATATGGTCCAACCCAGCAACAACAATGTTACAAGCGCTATTGGAGAAAGGCTGCGGCGTATGTTATCAAATATCTTCCATCTTGCCAGCCACGAAAGTTTATTGGGTACCAGGTGCCTGTTCTTATCTGGTATCCATGGCAGCATCCACCATGCTATCTGCCAGTCGCCACGTACCCATCTATGACGGCGACTTACATCAGCGCGATAAGTTGACGGATATTCTTCGTACAGTTGCACGTCACTGATCAGTCCGCAACGTGTGTAGCAACCTTCCAGCAGATCATGACTCAGGATACGGTTTTCAGGAAACCTGTTATTGAGTGCTTTTTCAAAAATATCTACATCGTATATACCCTTCCCTATGAAGGAACCTTCGCCAAATAAGTCCTGGTAAACATCAGACGTAACACGGGTATATGGATCAAGCCCGGAATCATTCTGGTGCATCTGTGCATAAAACGAATTTTCGGAGCCCGGCATGCTTACGGCTACCCTTGGCTGCAATATACCATAACCCTGCGTCACCCTTTGCTTCTGCTCATCATAAACAGCCTGGTTTAGCGGGTGTGCCATTGTGGCAACAAACTTCCAGGCTGCATCACGTGGTAGTTGCGTGTCGGTATCCAATGTTATAATATACCTGATATTCAAAAGCACACTATAGTCACCTACAATGTTAGAAAAACACCCTGCTGCACCACCACGTAATAATTCATTCAATTCAGAAAGTTTGCCTCTTTTGCGTTCATACCCCATCCATACACCTTCACGGGGATTCCACCTGCGTGGGCGGTGAAACTGGAAGAAAATATCCGGGCCACTACTCTTATATTTATTGTTCAGCAGTTCTATTGCTTCCTTTGCTGCCGCAAGTAACTCATCGTCGTCAGGCATTTTTTCCTGCAATGCGTCTGCAAAATCTGTAACTAAAGCAAAGTGCAGGTGTGGGTCACTATTAGCCAGGTAGCGCACTTCCAGTGCCTCGGCAAGTTCTGCTATCCCACTTTTATTAGTAAGCATAGTGGGTATCGCCACAAGGGTACGTAATGGTGCCGGTATGCCTTTGGCGAAGTCCATACGCGGCAGCAATTGCGGCTTTACCAACAATGTTGCCAGCCAGTTCACTATCGATACTGCAAGGTGGGTGGAAGAAACGAATGTAAGCAGACCTATTATGGGCAATAACCAGGTATCCATTCCATATTTAGCAGCCACCAATATGGCGTATGCGCTGAACATGAGCGCCATGAGGATAATAGGCCATACGTAAAAAGTCAACGGGTGTTTTGCAGTCCAGCGTTGTAGTTTATTAAGGGAGCTAAATTGTATGTTTACCGAACGTTCTAATTGCTCAAGGCCCTTATCTACCAGGTAGTAACCTACATGGGTAGTACGTGGTTGTCCCCCTTCATTTGCTGCAGTTTTGGCCAGCGCAATAGCAGTGCGCGCCACATGCATTTCAGTCAATTCGCTTCTTTTAGCAACCGACTCCACTACGTGCCGGTAATGGTCGCGCGTTGAAAAATCCATGCGGCTGTAAACACCATCAATATCTTCACGCAGGGCTTCGTCTATACTGCTCAGGGTTTCTACAAAGTCGCGCCAATCGGTAGAGCCCAGGAAGCGTAGACTACCTATACTATTGCTTATAGATACCTGGTCTGCAGCTTGTTTCTGGTTTTCGAGATGTACCAACTCATTGCTGCTGATGCCAGCTTCTGACAACTGCTGTTCCATCCAGGTAAGCGGCAGGGATAGTACCGGCCCTTTACCTTGCAATTGCCTGGTCATTTCAGCTACAAACGGGCTGGCTAATGGAGGTGCAGACCGCGCCATATCTGCAATGATCAGTATCAGGTTCTTTGCATCCTTTTCAGCAGAGGCTATAAGCTGCCCTGCCCAATAGTCTGCCAGCTCCTGGTCTATCTTATCCATTGCTATACGTGCAGCCACACGTCGCAGATTTTCTATCAGCGCCAGCCGCAGCATGATGGGAATTGCCCACAACTCACCAATGGTAAGCCGGGTAACAGTTTGGTATGCAGCAACAAAGTTGGTAAGGGTTCTTATGTCTATGCGGCCATCACTATGCGATATGATATCTAGAGCAATATCGTAAACACGGGGCAACCCTGCCGAGGGGCCATTTGCCGCCAACCTGGGTAAGCTCTGGCTATAACCTTTGGGTAAATGCCTTTTACCTATTACAATATGCTCTTCAATCAGGTAAAAATTATCCAGCACCCATTCCCCTGCAGGTGTTATCCGTTTATTTTCCTTTACAGCATCTACCAGCAGATCTCTTACCTCCAGCAACACCTTTTCATTGTCGCTAAGACGCTTGATAAGTTGGGCAGGAGCTTTCGCTGTCGTTAGCTTATGCGATGCAGCTACAATCTTGCCTTGCTGCTCCATCTGTTCAGAAGCGAGCAACTCAGACCTGAGCGGATCTTCATGAATGTATTTCTGTGCAGGGCTATAGCCCTGGAAATACACACGCATACGCAATAAAATATCGTAAACTGAATTAGACTTAACGTTCATAGTATGACAATTGCTTCAAAAAAACAATGCCATTAAAGCTACAGCCATTATTTATATAACTCACTATATATTACGGGCACTATGAAAGCCTTGTATATATGTACAAGTTAATAGTGGGGAGGTGTGACCAGGAACTAGGGCACCCAATTGTTTATGCCAGGCAGACTATGAAGAACTGGCAAAAGAAATGGGATCCTACCTCTTTTTATATAACTTGCTATTGATCCAGCCCCACTTGTGCAGGCGGTGAGTGAGCGATACCCGGAGCACTCCACGTCCATACTTCATGCTTCTTTTAAAGTTGATGCTCGAAGCTTCATCAAAGTACTTGGTGGGGCAGGTTACTTCGGCTATTTCATAGCCATTCATAAATATCTGCGATATCATTTCGTTATCAAATACAAAGTCGTCGCTGTTGTGGGTAAAGTCAATAGACCTGAGTACATCGGCAGAGAAGGCGCGGTAACCGGTGTGGTACTCGCTTAGTTTTTCCCAAAGCAGTATGTTCTCAAACAAAGTGAGGAAGCGGTTGAAAACATATTTATAAAGTGGCATACCACCTTTAAGAGCGCCGTTGCCCAGTATTCTTGATGCAAGGACTACGGGATATACCTCGTTGGCAATTATAGAAGACATGGCCAGTAGCAGCTTGGGGGTGTACTGGTAGTCGGGGTGCAGCATGATGACTATATCCGCTCCCAGTTCCAGGGCTTTTTTATAGCAGCTTTTCTGATTGCCACCATAACCTTTGTTTTTCTCATGGCTTATTATATGCTTCAGGCCCAGCTTCCTGGCTACCCCTACGGTATCATCCGTACTGTTGTCATCCACCAGCACTACTTCATCTACTACCTCATGCGGTATTTCACCATAGGTACGTTCCAGCGTCAGTGCGGCATTGTAGGCCGGCAGTACAATAACAATCTTTTTTCCGTTCAGCATGTATCAAATAGTAATGTCGAAAATAAACTAAATATTTTTGTGTGCAGCAGGTTGGTTATCTTATTCTAACAAAGCCTGTCATTCCTGCTCATTTTGTGTTTTGAGTTTCATATGGGTGCCTATCAGGTTGCTGCTGGCTTTCGCAAGCAACCTGTGCTGCATATCATATACATGGCATTCTGCATTCACTATCTTTTTGCCGTGCCTCACTACCCTGGCCTCGCTGCGCAAACGGTCACCTTCTTTTATGGCATATAAGAAATCTACGCCCAGGTTAAGTGATGTATAGTGGTTTTCAGCCTCCAGGCTTACTATGGCCCAGCCTATACATTCGTCTATTACCAGGCTCATCATGCCACCATGTATGTTGCCATATGGGTTAGTCATTTCTTTGCGCACGGTCATAGATATTACAGCCCTGCCCTTTTCTATTTCTTCCAGCGTCAGCTGCATCCAGTTGCCTGCTTCAGACCGCGAATCTTTCACTTCTCTACCCAGGTAATGCTCCTTTATCCACTCAACTAACTTTCCTTTTTCGGGCCGGGTATCCATGTTTATTTATTCTTTTTTTCTTTCATCTTTGTTTGCAGCATTACTACCATCTTCACTATTCTTGCTGCACGGGTTTCTGGCTTTTTAGCATCTGTTATGGCCATTACATGCTCTTTTTTATGGGTGAAGGCAAGCGCATTAAAGAATGCTTCCATCCCGGCATGTTCCTGCACGGCCTGCAATGCATCGGCTGGCAAGGTTACGGTGCGGTTCTTAAAGTCTATCCCCTCTGCCTGCCTCTCTTCCATAGGCACTCCCCTTATGTAACCTGCTATCTGCTCCTTTTTCTTAAAGCGCAGGGCGGTCCAGTCCTGGTCAACAGCAACCGATGTTACAGGCTCGTAACCCAGGTTGAAGACAGCTTCCCAACCCTTATCACGGTTGAGATCAGTGGGTATGGCGCCACTCTTTTTAGGATACACGATCCACAGCAGTGCACTATCGCCCAGCTTGTTCAGCAGTGGTGGTGCAGCAGCTTCCAGCTACTTAGCTTGTGTCACAAAAAGCAGTACCTGCATTACAGAACAGCTACCTGTATGGGGACTATAACCTGCAAACAGCGGGGCCACACTGGCTGGTGCATCCACAAGCAGTAAGGGCAGGTCTTTCTTCAGTTTCAGCTTATCTGTCAGCTCCATGGGGCAACGGTGTGCAAGGCGTTCTGGCCAATATTTGCGCAAATATAAAATAAAAAAAGCAGGCTCATGAAATCATGAGCCTGCCGGAATTATATTAAAGTATTTTATTATTGATGCATTACCTGGAATACCTTGTTAATAGTACCATTGGTAGTGCCTGCACGCAGTATGTAGCTGCCTGCAGGGAGCTTGCTGATGTCAATGTTTTCAACCTTATTGTTGCTTACCTGCTGGCTATACACTTCCTGACCTATGGCATTTACAATGGCCACATTTTTCAGTTCCAGGTTGTTGATGGCATTTACAGTAATGTTTGTATTAGCCGGGTTAGGATACAGGTTAATATCGCCATCGTTCTTGTTTACGTTGGTGATACCGGCAGGTACAGTCCACAACAAGGTATCGGCACCGCAATTGTTAGATACGATGAGCCTTACATGGTAAGGATATGCTGTAGCATAGGTGTGTGTAGGTGAAGCCAGGTTGGAACCGGTATGATCACCAAAATCCCAATAGTAACCGGTTACATTTTGTGCGCCAGACGGAGAGAATGCATAGTTAACAACATTGGTCTGTATAAAGTTAATACCTGTAACACTTGGCAGCGGCAGTACATCTACCAACTTTGATGCAGCTTCTGATACACAATATTTGGTTACTACCACTGTATAAGTGAAGGTGCCTGAATCATATACATGAATGCGCTGTGCAGTATCGCCGGTGTTCCATGCATAGGTAGCGCCAGGGTTACCGGCATCCAGGTACAGGTTTGGAGAGAAGCATACAGTATCGCTAACGCCGAGGTTTACAACAGGGGCCGCACCCACAGCAGCTGTTACAGGTATCCTGTTACTTTCGCAATCAGACCCACCAAGATGGTAATGTATAACACCATCCAGATTGTATTGTGCATTTATGTTTGGATTACTGAAGAAACCACACAATGACGTAGCATAATTGGAGTTGATTAGCACTCCCCCACTTGTAAACATTGGAACTACACTTACCGTCATATCGGGACCAGAAAAGCTGCTGTTGGTAGTACCTGTTACCGGTGTGTATTGACCATCGTAAGCTATATATATAGCGTATGTATTACCGTTGGTCAGGTTGAGCGGAACATTTACAGTAACCGGGTAAGTAAGCGAAGTGTTGGTAACGTTAACCGCTGTAGTACCCAATTGGTACCATACGCTATTGTTGGTTTGATTACCTACATAGCTGCCTACTTTGTACCAGATAGATACCGGCTGCAGACCTACATCGTTAAAATTAAGATCGAAGCTATCGATAGTAAGGTTGCTGCTCGGAGCGACATTGAACATGATACCACCGTTGCAGCCAGCTGTTTGTATGCCACTGGTTGTACCTGCCACCTGTGTACTGTTGATACCCGGTGTGCTGGCAGACACATAGTAAGTAATATTGTTGGTAAGGCTTGGGAAGGTTTGCGATGTACCACTATATACTATTGCGCCGCCCGAAGGTGCATTGTACCAATTGTAAACATTGCCTGCTACAGGAACAACGCCAACAGTGGCATTGAAACCACTACATACAGTATCTGACTGCACAATAGGATCGGCAGGCAGCGGAACCACAATAAGGGTGCTGTAAGCAGTATCGTTGCCCCTGTTCTGATCGTTGCTCAGTGAGGTGTAAGCCTTAATGGTATAAGTGCCCCCTGTAGGGATGCTCATGGTACCGATAACAAATGTTTGAGTAGCGCCTGGAGCAATTGCGCCTGCATGGTTAACATATATAGGTGTAGAATTGCCCGGATAAGTAGCCCCTACTGTAAAGTTTGACTGTGGCAATGTACCTGCATTGTATAACTGTACACTTACCGTAAATGAAGAGTTGGCGCAAACGCTGCTACCCAGCGAAGGCTGTGCAACGGCTACGGCACTCATATCATCGAGCTGCTGGGGGAGGATGTTTACAATATAATCTTCTGTTTCACCTGAAGCACGACCATTACCGCAAGCATCACTGCCGCTACCATCACCACCACTTATAATTCGCAACCCTGTAGGACCTGTATAAGTACCAAATATCGGTATTTGAAATGTGCCAGTAGAATTAAAAGAGAGAAAGCTTGCCGACATAGAGATATCCTCATTGGGATTATTACCGAAGTCACCCGAATGATCATAATCTATCCATGCTTCACCAGTGGCACCTAATGTATTCATTAAAATATTTAATGTATAGTAACTACCTATGTACAAATTAGTGGTTGCATGGCCTGCAGGAGCATAAGCAGTATAAGCATTGGGCAGCGCTGTGTAGGTTTGGTTGGCCAGGTTAGTATTGACTATTGAAACACTATCTATAAGCGGGCTGATGCCGCCGCCGCCGAGATTATCAGCCAAAGCAGGCTGGCAATAGCAATTATAAAAAGGGCTCTGCGCTACAGAATGTACTGCAGAGGTATCTGACTTATGAGTAGCAGTATCGGTAGCAATGAGGCGGTAATCTATTGCCGCAGTAAATACTGCATTGATGTAATTGTGAGTGGCACCGGCAACATTTACAAAGGTATTGGCACCCATAGGGCTAGACTGCCACTGGTAGGTGATGCCCGATGTAAAGAGATTGGTACTATCGTACAGTGTTAATCCAATTGGTGAATTACCTGTTAAAGGATTAGGAATACAATATGTTGAAGGCCCTTGTATATTTAAAGAAGGCCTGCCCACAGATGGTGTAGCCTGGGCAATGTTGATATCATCTATATACAACTGGCCGCCAGAAGGATCTGACTCGAATATTGCGAAGTCGTAATTACCAGTGGATGTACAGGTAAATGAACCTGTTGCCAAAGTATAATCGGGGTTGGTACCGTTGTGCACAAAGAATGCGGTATCAGAAGTATAAAAATTAGTGTAGGGCGGCGTAATGCTGGCCAACTTGGCGAAGGTGGCATTGACCGTCATGGTATTGTTGGTATTGGTGGTTCTATACCAGAAAGTGAAACTGTAGGTATTGCCAGAATCCAGGATCAACTGCGGGGTTATAAATATGGCAGGGGGAGAGAAAGAAAATGCCTGGAAATTAAATGCAGAAGGCAAACTGAGAAAATGATTGCCGGTATGCGGTATGCTAATGCTGGGAGTAGCGGCAGTAACCACCCCAACCCCTGTACTATAATAAGTACACGTTGGCGCTGCACCTGCGGTCATAACGGTTTCAAAACCTTCGGAATAGGGCAAATTGCTCGCATTGCAAGCCTGTGCAAGCACTTTATTGTTTACGCCTAATACTAACAAAAGGGCAAACAAAGCAAAACAAGACTTCCGGGGGTATTTAGCGATAGGGGTAACGATAGTAGCGATATACTTCATGTGAAAATATTTATACGTTCCTGAATATAGCCCGTAAGTTATTTATTTTTTTTAACAAAAAGTAGCTTTTGTTAAATTTTACTAATGGCTGATAATGATTGATCTGCAATCTTCCTGGTTAGGGAGATATACGTAGTTGGATAGGTTATTTATCACTTTATTAAAATGTAACTAAATGTCCGGAAATGTCGGTGACGGACATTTTGCGTTTGGGGTGGAATGGTCTGTGGGCAAGGTTTTGGGAAGGAATGTCCGATTTTTTGTCTTGAACAGGATTAATTGCAAGATGGACACGATTTGTTTGTTTCCATCCAGCCTTATTTAAGAATATCCATTGGTGTTAAATAAATAAGTTCATAGGAATGCGAAACCAAGCTCATCTCTTATTGTGCACGCAAGCTACTTACGGAGCGAGAATGTGCCAAAAAAGGATATCCACAATAGATACGGACTATGCCGGTATTGAGTTTAGTTGGTACTGATATATTTCGTTGCACCAACTAACATCTTCTTAAAATAATTCCTTCATATCTATTTCCAACCCTCTGCAAATCTCTTTCAAATAAATGTAAGTCGGATTAAACTCACCCTTTTCCAACTTATGTATAGATTGCCGGTCTTTATCAATTCTTTTAGCCACTTGTTCCAAACTTAATCCCTTCGACTGTCGAAGAGATTTTATTTTTTCTCCTAGTTTAATTAATTCCTCTTTATCCTGTTCATTTACGGGCCATGCCATGCGTCAATTATAACAGCATGTGGATAAAAAAGTGTCATAAGTACATATGACAATTCAAATATTTAAATATCTTTACAAAACATGTACAAACTATTTTTTTACGGCAGAGGCATACAATGTTGAACAATCGATTTAGTTTTTATTTTATAAACTGTTTTATTACTGCTATAATTAATTATTTTTATAAACATAAATTCACTAATAAAAAAGTATTTAAACAATAATGCTACTTGTGTTTTACAGGGTATTGCTGAAGCCCTTACACCAATCAGCACCGGGAAGCTGAAAACGGGACAGAGTAAGCTGAACTATAAACTATAGCGTATAGATAGATCAACAAAGAGTAGTGAATGACATCTTTATTTTTCTTCTTTAATTCTTTAAAATAAAATTCATGAAAAAGAATATCAGCTTACCTATTTTTATTTTTAGTCTTTTGATCTGTTTAGGGGTTTTAAATAATGTGAATGCCCAAATTTACGTGCCCGCATCTATTCCAGAATCGCTGCTTACAGGATTTCAGTTCGCTTTAAATAGTGCCGTGATAGATTACTCACCCAATTGTACGGGTAGTTGCGGCAGTGCGCAATTAAAAGTTGTTTCATGGGAAGGAGCCAGTGCGGGAACAATACCCGCTGGATTTATTGCAGATGATGGCCTTGGAAGTCCTATCACTATCAATTTAACGCCAGGAACACTTTTCAGTGATGTTGTTGTAGGTAATAAAATAAGTATGACTACCGATTACTTAGTTGGTATTGTATATTATACAGGTACATTAGGAGCCACGATAAATTTGGATATATACGATATTGGCAATGTCGGCACTGGCAGTGCTTTAACTTCAACTTTAGTTTCATCACAAACCATATCTCCACCGAGCTATGTAGCAAGCTATCCCCATATTGATATCATTGCCCAATATGGAAGTCTGTTATCTGGACTTCCGACTTGCGACAAATTTGTAATTACGTATAATTATAGTGATGGGATTAATCCTACAAAAATCATGGGGTATTATTCGAGCCTGAATAACCCTACTTCCTATTCTTCCCGAACCATAGCAACCGGATACATTCACGATTACTATGACTTACCTGATGTAGCTGCAATACAACGCAGAGGAGAAATAGGAATTGATGACGTGGCACTATTCACTTATATAGGAGTAGATACATTATTTTATCAAGAATGGAATATAACCCAGGGGACTATTTCAAATCAAATTATACTTGATTTAGCTCCAATAACAGTTCCTCGTATAGATGCAATTGATGACTATCATATAAATAATCCACTAGGGACACATCCATTGGCATATTACGACGTGGTTGCTCCAAACATAACAGCTAAGACAATAATGTGTTACAACAATAAACTACCCATACCGGGAGGTCTTGATATATCCAGTGCATATATAGGAACATCAAATTATACTGGATATCCTGGCGTTGCTGCGGGGCCATGTAAGACTTATACTGTTGCCTATCCTCAATATTATTATGGCAATGGTGATGCACTTGCCCAAAGCATTGACTGGAATACGGGGTATCCTGTGAACTATGTTAGTGGCACATTCCCTTTTACATACGTTGATTACTACCAAATTAATTATTCATTTCCTGTTGAAGGCACATTTGGAGTAGTGGGATTTACAGCAAGCGCTACATGCAATGGTGCTTCTTCTTCTTATTCCCCATATGCATTATTTGCCTGGGTTGGTATAGATGGTACTACAAGCGGCAATATATATGATAAATTAACGGATTGCAGTATGGCATTTAAACCAGCAAGTGTAGCAACAATAAATAAAGACAACTGGAGTGTAGCCCCTAACCCTGCTATTGATGTTGTAACACTAACCAGTGACAACAATATACAAGGCAATACTTACAGCATAACTGATGTAACCGGCAGAACGCTGCAACATGCAGCCGTAACCAGCCCTAAACAACAGATAGATGTGAGCGCCCTGGTACCGGGTATGTATATACTGACTGTATATAGCAGCAATACCGAGCTAATAAAGACCATCAAACTGGTGAAGGAGTAGATTTATTAAAAGCTTGCTTAAAACGTCCGGGAGATGTTCCGGACGTTTTATTTTTGAGGATAGAGTCCAATGAGGGAGTCGTACTAAACTTAACTTTTAGGCAGTGCCCGCACTGACACAGTTCATTAAATACCCCCATTATTTTAAAAAGATATCATCGGCATAACGAAATATATCGGCATAGGCAGTGTCTATTTGTGGATATCCTTTTTAGGCACATTCCCACCTCGTAATTAACTTGCATACACAATAAGAGGCGAGCTTGGTGTCGCATCCCCTATGAACTTATTTATTAACACCAATGGATATTCTTAAATAAGGCTGGATACAAACAAACAAATCGTGTCCATCTTGCAATCCAATAATCCTGTTCAAGACAAAAAATCGGATTTATTTAACGCCAATGGATATTCTTAAATAAGGCTGGATGGAAACAAACAAATCGTGTCCATCTTGCAATCCAATAATCCTGTTCAAGACAAAAAAACAGACATTTTCGCTAAAACCCTTACCCATAGCTTATTTCGCCCCAAATACAAAATGTCCGTTACAGACATTTATGGACATTCTGCCCAAAAGTAGAATGAGAAAGAGCTTATCATTACAAAACTGTACACATAAAACATGTAGATACATTTATTATCACTGTTTTATATGTAGTTTTGCAAATTAATTTCACTCACACCTACTTTATGACTATAACACAACTTGAATATGTTGTAGCGGTAGCTACTTATAAGAGCTTTGTGGCTGCTGCAGAAAAATGCTTTGTTACCCAACCTACCCTAAGCATGCAGATACAAAAACTGGAGGAAGAGCTGGGCATAAAACTATTTGACCGCAATAAACACCCTATAGCTATAACTGCTATGGGTGAGGCTATTGTAGCCCAGGCACAGATAGCCCTGGCTGAAACCGAAAAGATACACGACCTGATACAGAGCCAGCAAGCTAATCTTGCCGGTGTATTTAAATTTGCTGTAATACCTACAATAGCTCCATATATACTGCCCGGCCTGCTGGAACAGTATGCTATCAACTTCCCAGGTGTGCAGCTGGAGGTGAAGGAGCTGGAGACCCACCAAATAATAAAAGCGCTGCGCAATAACGAAATAGATGCGGCTTTGCTGAGCACCCCGCTGGAAGAAAACGATATAAAAGAATATCCGTTGTTCTACGAAACATTTGTCGCCTATTTTTCAGAAGATGAACCTGCGCTGAAGAAACGCATGATCACCCCTGAAGATATATCGCTGGAACGCATATGGCTGCTGAATGAAGGTCATTGCATGCGCAACCAGATCATAAACCTGTGCAGCGAACAGGTGCAGAAAATGCAGGCCGGTCGCCCATACCGCTACGAGAGCAGCAATGTGGAAACTTTGCGCAAGCTGGTGGACCGCAATAAGGGCATGACGGTACTACCCGAATTGAGCACCATGGAGTTTACAGAAGACCTGCTTGAAAAAGTAAGGTATTTTGAAGATCCGGAACCGGTACGCGAAATAAGCCTGGTGACCAACGGGCACTTTGTGAAGCTGACCTTGCTGCAAACCCTTATGGACGAGATACTGAAACTGGTGCCCGAAAAAATGCGTGTACAGAAGAAAAATCGTAAGGTGCTGCGCATACAAAGCGCTAAGCTGTAACAAAACAGAATGAATATATTTCCTAAAAAGCACTGTAGGAAACTACGGTGCTTTTTAGTGTTAATGATTATAACCCCTATTTGTACGGGGCAGCCTGTAGGGGCTTATGAGGTTGCAGAAGGAATATTGGCAATAAATATCCTGTTTATATCCATCTCTATAATTTCGCTATCGGGGAATACATTGAAGAAATTAGTTTTGGCTGGGAGCCAATCATCTTCGTTATTAATGATATAGTTGAGCATGAGACAGCCACCATTATTTAACAGGCGGCGGCAGTGGGACAGAAATGTTGCTCCCATCACAAACCCGGGCACTTCGCGGCCCCGGAATATATCCACGATGATCATATCAAACTTAACGTAGCATTGCTTCACAAAAGCATTGGCATCATCGCAAATAGGTGTTATATAGGGTAGCGCATCGTCATCGCAAAACTCCAAGGCCCATTTAAGTATCTGCTTATCAATATCTACCAGGGTTATCTGCGGGTAGAAGCCTTTATCGTTCAAGATCTTTACGGCAGAGCCTAAACCAGTACCCAACACCAATACCTTATGTACCTGGGGGAGTTTGTGTTTCAGTTTTTTAAAGGCTGTCAAGACAGGGCGATACCTATTGCCATCTGAATACAAAGCATCGTTTGTTGCCAGCTGCCACTGCCCGCAATACATATATATTTCGAGCGACCGGTTTATACCCACCATGTGTTTTACCCGAACCGGATACAGGTAACTGAGCATTTTTTTATAGAACGGAAAATGTGGAGGCGGCATTGGTAACTTAAAGGCTATACAAGATATAAAATGCAAATCAATATTCCGCTGCAAAGTACGTACAAAAGAATAAAAGTTAGTACAGCCTGATGCCCTAAGAATGAGGTAAGGTTACTACAGCCTGGATAACCGATAAAACTTCTGGTTGTTAGCTATTCTAATCCCGGCGGCCTATACGCTTTTTGCGGAAGAGCGGAACTTTACTTTCATTGCCAGTGAGTAACCTGCTGATGTTCTTATGATGGGTGAGCACAACCAACAGTGCCGTAGAAATGGCAAAAAGTTTATAACTAAGCTCCGGCGCATTGAAGATGAAAAATATAAGTACGGGGAATGTAATACTTGCGCAAATGGAGCTTAATGATACATAGCGGGTAAGGAATAACATAAATACGAATACCCCCACCAGGCTTACTGCTACCAACGGTTGTATAGAGAGTATCATACCGAACAAAGTAGCGATACCCTTACCGCCCCTGAACTCTGCCCATATAGGAAAGATGTGACCCAGAACAGCTGCAATACCCAATA
>Ga0206982_1197_pt1 | contig 17274 bp, 14 predicted proteins | sample Alteio_BWMinCont_18_FD_153493 | JGI IMG/M metagenome (GOLD analysis project Ga0206982, IMG submission 153493) | Enriched cells from forest soil in Barre Woods Harvard Forest LTER site, Petersham, Massachusetts, United States -... | ecosystem: Environmental > Terrestrial > Soil > Temperate forest >... | reverse complement strand
AACGGTTATTTCTCACATCGCGGAAATGATATTTTAATTGAAAAAGGTAACGGCTGGGACGATGGCGGAAGAGCCAACCCCGCTCCTTTTTATATGTCTACAGCAGGTTATGGCGTTTTCAGAAACACATTTGATGCCGGACTTTATTCATTTAAAGAAACATCAAAATTTACGCATAACGAAAATCGTTTTGATGCCTTTTATTTTTATGGCCCATCATTAAAGAAAATATTGAATGGCTATACAAAAATTACGGGAAGGCCATTTTTAATGCCGCGCTGGGCGTTGAGTTTGGGCGATGCCAACTGCTATAACCGCGGCCTGAAAAAAGGCTACGACACCAAAAACTATACCGGCAGTGGCATAAATGGCACAACGCCCGATGTAATTAAACTGGTGGCTGATAATTATATCAGCAATAATATGCCTCGTGGATGGATACTGCCAAATGATGGCTATGGCTGCGGCTATTTAAAGCTTGATTCGACTGTTATGGAGCTTCACAAACGTGGGTTTTATACCGGTTTGTGGACGGAAAACGGAATTGATAAAATAGCAAAAGAGGTGGGACTATCGGGCACCCGCTTATGTAAGCTTGATGTGGCATGGGTTGGGCCGGGCTATAAATTTGCATTAGATGCCTGCAAATCAGCTTATAACGGAATAGAGAACAATAGCAATGCCCGCGGCTTTGTGTGGAGTGTAATGGGCTGGGCAGGTACACAAAAATATTCAACCGTGTGGAGCGGCGACCAAACAGGTAACTGGGAATATATTCGTTTCCATATCCCAACCCTGATAGGATCAGGTTTGTCTGCACAAAATGCTGCAACCGGTGATGTTGATGGTATTTTTGGTGGCAGCGACTCCACTTACGTGCGCGATTTGCAATGGAAATGCTTTACGCCTGTATTTATGGTGATGAGCGGCTGGGCAAAAAAAGATAAACAACCTTATATTTATGGTGAGCCTTACAACTCTATTAATCGTAAATACCTTGAACTTAAAATGCGCTTAACCCCCTATATGTACACTTACTGCGAGCAGGCGCATGAAACCGGTGTACCTACAACCAGGGCAATGGTGTTGGAATACCCCAAAGATACCGTCACATGGAGTAAAAAAACGCAATACCAGTTTATGAATGGCGAATGGCTTTTAGTAGCCCCGGTTTATAAAAGCGAAGCAAAAAGAGACAGTATATACCTGCCAAAAGGTACGTGGTACGATTACTGGAATGGTGATGCTTATACCGGCACTACCTGGCTAAATAACTATCCGGCTCCGTTAGATAAGTTGCCATTATTTGTAAAAGCAGGTGCAATTATACCCATGTACCCGGCGATGAATTATGATGGCGAAAAGAAAGCCGATAGCCTGACGCTGGAAATATACCCCTTCAAAAAATCTTCATTTAACTTATATGAGGATGACGGCGTAACCCGCGATTACCGCAAGGGAGCATTCGGGAAAACATTAATTGAAGTTAATGCCATTAATGGCCTGCAGATAAACATCCACCCAACAATTGGTAACTATAAAGGCAAATACCAGCAGCGGGTTTATTTACTGGAGGTGCATCAATCTGCAGAACCTAAAAAGGTGGTTATTAATGGCGGGAACGTAAAAATTTATTCTTCGCTGCAACAATTTAATAGTGAAAAAATTGGCTGTTATTTTGATGCCGGCGAAAAAAAGGGAACTGTTCATGTCAAAACGACCTGGTTAAAAACAGATAAAGAACAGGCTATTAAAATTACCAACTAATTATTCGACGAATAAAAACTATGCTCAACAATATACTGGCTCAATTTGGATTGAAGCCATCTGATTATCAAATCAATTCTTTCGGATCGGGTTTAATAAACCATACGTTTAAGCTATCCGGCAAAATTGACGAATATATTCTTCAGCAAATCAATATTGATGTCTTTAAATCACCTTATAATATCGCTAACAATTTAATTGCCCTGCAATCATATCTGAAAGAAACACATCCGGATTACTTTTTTGCAGGCATGCTGCCATCGGTCTCCGGAGACTTTTTAGTAGAGTCGGAATCAGGAGAATATTATAGACTATTCCCATTTGTAAAAGGTTCGCAATCTTTGGATTTTGTGAGTGAAGAAAGGCAGGCATTTGAAGCTGCAAAGCAGTTTGGCAAGTTCACTTTTGTACTTAAAGATTTTAACATTAGCCTGTTAGCATATACTTTGGTCGACTTTCATAACCTAAATTTAAGGTTTGAACAATTTAATAAAGCATGTAATAATGCAATAAATGAAAGAATAGTCCGTGCCTCTGCTGAAATAAAAGAGGTATATAACTGCCTTGATATATTGCAAACCTACAACAAGCTTACGGCCAATAATGCGATTCCATTAAGGGTTATACATCATGATACCAAAATCAGCAATGTGTTATTTGATGACAAGCAAAATGGGCTATGCGTTATTGATCTGGATACGGTAATGCCCGGATATTTTTTAAGTGATGTTGGCGATATGATGCGAACTTATCTTTCGCCTGCAAACGAAGAAGAAACGGACCTTTCTAAAGTTTATATCAGGGAAAATGTATTCAGCGCAATTTGTCAGGGCTATTTATCTGAAATGAGGAATGTTTTAACAGCGGAGGAGAAACGATACTTTGTTTTTTCGGGAGAATTAATGATATACATGCAGGCTATCCGGTTTTTAACCGATTACCTTAATAATGATATTTACTATGAGCCCAAATATCCTGATCATAACTTAAACCGTGCAAAAAATCAATTGAAATTACTAAATGAATATTTGCAGGCCAAAGAAAAGTTTGAGCGATTGGTTATGGAAGCAGATGAAAATATTACAGCCACCAATAACTAAATAAATGGGAAGTTAATATAAGCGCCGGTGAAAAATAATATCAATTTACTGTATGTCCCGTATTCACCATCGGCAAAGTATACCGATGCGGCAGATATTTTAGGGGATATATTTTCGGTAAGTGAGGCTAACCAATTGGCTTATCAGCCCTGGCCTAACGAAGGTATTGAGCCAGATGTGAAATTTAAAATGATTTATGGGGACGATGCCATTTTCCTGAAATTTATGGTAAAAGAAAAATACTTCAGGGCTACCTATAAACAAACAAACGACCCGGTTTGGAATGATAGCTGTGTGGAGTTTTTTATTGGATTTGAAGGGGACGCCGCCTATTATAACTTCGAATTTAATGCTTTGGGGACACCATTGCTTGGCTATGGAGTTGATAAGAAAAGAGAACTGGCCCATCCTTCGCTCGTAAATAGTATAAAATGTATTGCGGTTAATAAAGTGACGGAGCATGATACTTTAACTTTCCATTGGGAATTAACTATTGCTATCCCTTTCACATCATTTTTTAAGCAAAAGCTTACATCATTAAAGGGTGTAAACTGCCGGGCAAATTTTTATAAATGTGGTGATGAACTACCCGAACCGCATTTTTTATGCTGGAACAATATTATAGCCGATAAGCCAAACTTTCATTTACCACAGTACTTTGGAAAATTAATCTTCGAATAAACAACTAATAAATGCAATGAAAAAAAAATCAATAAGCACCATAATACTCCTTCTTCTTATTCATTTTGCGAGCTTTTCGCAGGCCAGGCACACTTTTGAAATAAAGGACGGGAATTTTATTTATGATGGTAAAGCCATTATGATACACTCGGGCGAAATGCATTTTGCCAGGATACCAAAACCTTACTGGCGCCACCGGTTAAAAATGATGAAGGCTATGGGCCTTAATACTGTAGCTACTTATGTATTTTGGAATTACCAGGAAACTGCACCCGGTGTTTGGGATTTTAAAACAGACAATAGGGATATTGCTGAATTTATAAAAACAGCGCAGGAAGAAGGCCTGATGGTAATTCTTCGTCCCGGCCCATATGTATGCGCCGAGTGGGAGTTTGGCGGTTACCCATGGTGGCTGCAAAAGAACAAGGACCTGGTGATAAGGAATAATAACAAAGCTTTTTTGGACTCGTGCAGTGTTTATATCAATCACCTGGCTAATCAGGTTAAAAATTTACAGATAACTCATGGCGGCCCCATTATTATGGTGCAGGTTGAAAATGAATTTGGATCGTATGTTGCACAGCGAAAAGACATTCCGCTTGCAGAACATAAGGCATATAGCCTGGCTATTAAACAACAGCTTCTTGATGCCGGTTTCGATGTACCATTGTATACATCTGACGGTAGCTGGCTTTTAGAGGGAGGCAGTGTAAAAGGGGCTTTGCCTACAGTAAACGGTGAGGACGACGTAACCAAAGTAAAAGAAGTGATCAATAAATACCATGATGGTAAAGGCCCGTACATGGTTGCCGAATTTTACCCGGGCTGGTTGGATCAATGGGGGGCAGATTTTGTACGCGTAAGTACCGCGGATGTTGTTAAGCAAACAGCAAAGTATCTTCAGGCTGGTATATCCTTTAATTATTATATGATTCACGGGGGTACAAATTTCGGGTTCAGCACCGGTGCCAATTATGATCAGGATCATGGTATTCAGCCGGATATAACCAGTTATGATTATGATGCGCCAATAAGTGAAGCTGGCTGGGCAACGCAAAAATATGATTCTCTAAGAAATGAGATCCAGAATTATACAAAAGAAAAACTGCCTCCTGTACCTGCCCCTGTAAAAGTAATTGATATCCCTTCAATAAAGTTTGACCGATCTGAAGACTTTTTTACGATGGTTGGCAAAATGACGCCCGTAACGAATGATACCCCACTAACCTTTGAGGATTTAAACCAGGGATATGGTTATGTACTTTACCGGCGCAGATTTAATCAGCCTGTTAGCGGAAAATTGGTTTTAAATGGTTTAAGAGATTATGCTATTGTATATGTAAACGGAAAAAAAGTTGGGGAGCTCAATCGCGTCAACAAAAAATTTGAAATGGATATCAATGTGCCCTTTAATGGTACGTTGGATATATTGGTTGAAAATATGGGAAGAATCAATTATGGTGAAGAGATTGTCAAAAACCTGAAAGGCATAATTAGTCCTGTTTTAATAGCTGACCATGAAATTACAGGCAACTGGCAAATGTATAAGCTGCCTATGTCATCCTCTCCTGGCATGGCGTCAGATAAGCTTAATGCTATCGCAAATCATCCGGCAATTTATCATGCAAAATTTGATTTAAATGAAACCGGCGATACTTTTCTCGAAATGAGCAAATGGAGCAAAGGCATTGTTTTTGTAAACGGACATAACCTTGGCAGATTTTGGAATATTGGCCCTCAGCAAACACTCTATCTTCCGGGCTGTTGGTTAAAAAAGGGCGCAAATGAGATTGTTATATTTGATCAGTTAAATGATTCGGTTCATAATGATATTCAATCGGTAAAAACACCGGTACTTAATCAGCTTAATTTAAGTACAACAACTAAATAGCATCCGCCCATTGAGGGGTGCAATGTAAAAATCTGACTTTAAAAAGGTGTAAAGCAAATGATCTATTTGCTTTACACCTTTCTGCTTTTATGCAAAAAGTAAATGTTCAGATCACCCCAAAAGGGAAGAAAATTTTACCCCGGTTTTAAATTGCAATGTGGTCAAAAGATATTCAATTAGTTTTAACCGGTTGCTAATAGAAAAAGGTTTCGGATATTATCTTACCGTCCTTTACACCAAAAACTCCAATTTCTGCTAACTGTAACCGCTGGCCATTTTTTAAGGTCATGTCCCTGCCCATGGCTACGCTGAAATAATCGCCTCCAACCACCGGTTCGCTGCAGAAGAAGCTGTGCACTTCTGCTATAGTTTCCTGCCTGGCCTTCGACTTTGCTAAAACCGCTTCAATACCGGTGGTTATGGTAGGCACACCTAACGCCAAAGCATGTTCAGGTTCGGTACAAACAATATCTGCACTATAAAACTGTTGATAAATTTCTGCCACTTGCCTTTGTTGAAAAAGATCATAGTAGCGATTGGCTAATTCCTGAGTTGTCATTTTTTTCCTGATTATTTAATAACACAAAGTTAGCCTGTCGTTTAATACTTAAAGTATTAAAAAGTGTTATATATTTGCTTAATCGTATCAATTTATAAAAATGGACGCTTTAAGTACTGTATTAGAGGCAACCAGGCTCAGAAGTGTTGTTTATAGCAAGTTTCCCCTTGCAGCCCCATGGGGACTGGATATTGTTAAGGACGAAAATTCGCAATTCTGGCGATTGGTGAGCGGCAGTTGTACCGTTGGCTCGCCTGATGGCCGTGTTATAGAATTGACGGAGGGCGATCTGGTATTCGTACCTCACGGAAGCGCCCACTGGATAGCAGACAAAGCTACAAGTTTACGCATGCCGTCGCCCGAATTTGTAAAGGCTCGCAGAGAGGGAATTCCTGTTTTTAATGGTGGCGGCAACGTAACTACCCTTATAGCGGGCCATTTTGAATTTGATTATCAGCCCCTGCATCCTTTTCTAAAGGATTTGCCTCCTATTATTCATATCAGGCAATATGTAACAGAGAACCAGTTATTATTAAAGCAGGTTACGCAATTAATGCTGGAAGAACTCAATAACGAAAAACCAGGAAGCAGAGTAATGCTGAAAAGTTTGTCGGAAATTATGTTTGTTAATATTATCAGGGCATATTTAGATTTAGAACAGTCTGGGCCCGGCTGTGGTTTTCTTTCCGCATTAAATGACCCGGGGATCAGCAAGGCACTCAAACTGATGCAGGACTCGCCCCAAAACGATTGGACGCTGGAATCTCTAGCGTCGGAAATTGGCATGTCACGTTCTGTTTTCTTTAACCGCTTTAAAAAATTAGTACATGAAACACCGCTGAGCTACCTTACCAACTGGCGCATCAGACAAGCCCAAAAGCTATTAACAACGGACAACAGCAATATATCCGAAATTGCAGCAAAGGTCGGTTATCAGTCGGAATCGGCTTTTAACCGGATCTTTAAATCAAAAACGGGGCAAACTCCCGCAGCGTACAGAAGAAGTACGTTTTCCCAATAATTTTTTCGCAGGTAGCCTTTATTCGCCACTAATTTTACAGTTTGACACTCTTAGCAAAGAGTGTATTGGTTTTAGTCGTGACTAAGTAATGAGAATGTCATATCTTTTTTAAAAGGTATGATCTTTAAATAAAGATCATACCTTTGAGTTGTAAATAATTAAAGCGATATGAAAAGCGAAAGATTATCAGATCAAATCAGCGTTCGCATCCGGCAGGATATTCTGAATAAGAAGTACAATGCAGGTGAAAAAATACCTACGGAAAAGGAGTTAATGGAAACCTATTCGGTTGGGCGCTCTACGATCAGGGAAGCGATCAAAAGCCTGTCGATGGCGGGTATTGTAAGGGTACAACAAGGGAATGGCACCATTGTAAATGAAGAAAGCCCATCCCAAACGATAGATGAGCGTTTGAAGAACGCTGACTTTGACGAAATCAACACCGTGAGGAAACTGCTTGAGGAAGAAATTGTAAAGCTGGCAGTTGAACACCATACTAAAGAGCAACTGCTGGAAATGGAACAACAGCTTGCGCTTCGCAAACAGGCTATTGCAAACGAAGACCGCCAGCAGTGTACAAATGCAGACATCGCCTTCCATGTGGCAATTGCCAAAGCCTCATCAAATAAGGTTCTAATTAGTCTTTATCAACATTTCACCCAAACCATACGCACATTTTTTTCGCGGCGTGAGTTGCAGGGCATCGGCCATTTTGCAATGAGCCATCATTTGCACGAGGACTTGTATAAAGCGATCAAGGGCAAAAGAAAAAAGCAGGCGCTGGACATTATCAAATTTATTCTGGACAATAATTATTAAAACGATGACTATTCTAACATTCACCCTGATATTACTTGCCGGCGCCTATCTTGCCGGCCTGGTAGGTTCGCTCACCGGTTTGGGCGGCGGCGTTGTTGTTATACCGCTGTTAACCCTTGTTTTTCATGTCGATATAAGGTATGCAATCGGCGCCGCACTGCTGGCGGCCATTGCCAATTCTTCCGGTGCGGCCAGCGCTTATGTCAAAGAAGGCATCACCAATATCCGCCTTGGCATGTTCCTTGAAATCGCCACAACAATCGGCGCTGTTGGCGGAGCAATAATCGCTGTTTATACACCGACCAACACCATTGCCATTTTATTTGGCGCCATTCTTTTATTCTCAGCTTTTATGACCATCCGGAAAAAAAACCAGGGGGTACTGACCACGGGAAGTAACGCGGCGTTAAAATTGAAACTGAACAGTACCTATCCTACCAAAGATGGTGAGGTAGCTTATCAGCTAAAAAACGTTGGAGCTGGTTTTTCCATTATGACACTTGCCGGCGTGCTTTCTGGCCTGCTTGGTATCGGCTCGGGGGCATTAAAGGTGCTGGCCATGGATTCTACCATGCATATTCCCTTTAAGGTAAGCACTACAACCAGTAACTTCATGATCGGTGTTACCGCAGCGGCCAGTGCCGTAATTTACCTGCAAAGGGGTTATATGGACGCCGGTATTGCCTTCCCTGTGGTGTTAGGGGTACTTGCGGGCGCATTCACCGGCTCCAAATTACTTACCCGGCTTGATCCAAAGGTGTTAAAGTATATTTTTTGCCTGGCTATTTCATTCGTCGCCTTCGAAATGATCTATAACGGTTATCACCATCAATTTTAATGAATCATTTAATTATTTGAAAAATGAAAAATATAACTTCAAAAAAAACTCCGGCAGATCAGGATATTGAGCGGCTCATCGGATTACAACTACGATTTGGTGTGATCATCGCCAGCCTCATCGTACTCATCGGCGGATTGATATATCTTAAACAATTCGGAGCCCTGGCTGTTCCCAATTACCATTCATTTACCGGAGCTAAAGCCGGGTACACAAGCCTGGGCGAAATTTTTAAAGGCGTATACATCGCCAATGCAAAAGGCGTTATTGAGCTGGGTGTAGTGGCGCTCATCATCACGCCTATTTTGCGGATCGCCTTTTCCCTTGTAGGCTTCATTATTGAAAAAGACAAACTATATATCTGGATCACGGCCACCGTTCTGGCTATCATGATGGTCAGCATTTTTGGGGGCCTAAAAGTCTAATTAAACGCATGTAACACCTGCTGCCAAAGCACTGGCAATCTTCAATTTTAATAACATAATCTTCATAAAATATGAAAACGTCAAAAAACATCATGAATAGACTATCAAAAATCAGTCTGTTTTTCGCATTAATATTAAACTTTACTATAGCTGAAGCGCAACAGCAACCATCCGGCATTAAAAATATCGTCCTGGTACACGGTGCTTTTGTGGATGGCTCCGGCTGGAAACCGGTTTATGATATTTTAGTAAAAAAAGGCTATCATGTGAGCATTGTGCAACAGCCGCTTACCACATTTACTGATGACGTAAATGCAGTTAAACGGATTTTAGCCCTACAGGACGGACCCTGCATTTTAGTGGCGCATAGTTATGGCGGTGCCATTATAACAGAGGCAGGTAATGATCCGCATGTTGCAGGCCTTGTCTATATTGCTGCACATGCACCGGATAAAGGAGAGAATGAAGCAGCCAATGGAAAATTGTATCCACCGGCGTATAAATCGCTTCAAAAAACTGCAGATGGCTTTGACTATATCAACCCTGAGCATTTCTATGCTGATTTTGCTGCTGACCTGCCCGAAAATGTAGCAGAATTTACAGCTCATGCACAGATGCTGACCGCAGACGAAGTATTTCATGCGGTAATCCAAAATCCGGCCTGGAGATCAAAACTAAGCTGGTACATGGTTGCCAAATCTGACCGTATTATTAATCCTGACCTGGAACGGATGTACGCCAAAAGAGCGAGCAGCCACACAGTAGAAATTGACGGGGCAAGTCATTCCGTTTATGAGTCACATCCAACTGAAGTTGCCAAACTGATTATTGAAGCAGCAAGCCAGGCAACAATGGCTAAATAGAAATAATCAATAAATCTAAGTAATAGAAGGTTATATTAAGCAAAAAAGGTGGTGTCCAAATCGGATATCTCCTTTTTTGATCCTAATAAGATTTGAACCTAAGACCTACAGATTAGTATGCTTTTTTGCCGGGGCGTTCCCGCCGTGGTAGAACGGCGGCCGGGCTTTACGCTTATACGCCTGCAGGCCTTATTCGCAAGGCCGGTGTCCGCTGCAATCCCTAACGCAAAACCCCGGTTAAAAAAGGTGCACTGTCCCGCAAATACATGACACAACAAGAGACAGCCCGGTACAGCCGGGACAACGCCTATTGTAAATCAAGAAGTTAATGCTAATCGTCCGCCAAACTTGGGACAACGTGGGCTAAAAAAATGCGTTTTTTAGGAAAAACACCATCAATAGTGGGACATAGAATATTGTAATGTTAATAGAAAAATCACGAGTACCTCCGCGCTTGTCATTGCTGCATACTCCCTTTCTGGCGTGAGTACTCTGGGCTTGAGCCCGACACTGCATACTCGCGCCAGATGGGGGTAACCTTGTAAAATAACAACAGTTTTGATACACTACCGATGTTGTTATTTAAACAATGATATACCAATTGCGTGATGGAATGACATGGAATCTTTTTTAGTTGTTATGAAAATCAAGAACATTTTTTTCTCTTTCTTTAAAAACATTATTTCTAATGGCTTATAACCTTTCGCTTCAACAAATACTTCTTGATGGCCATTTACCCCGTACTTGATGGACAGATTTTTACATTCAAAAAAATAATCTGCAATGGTGTCATTCTTTTCACCTTTTGAGAATCTGGCGCCTGCGAATGAAATGAAAATATTTGAAGGTTTAACATAGTCACTATCATCAACATAAATACGATGTCTAATACCTACAGAATTAATATCATTATCATAAAATGGGGTACCAGATTCTACACTGCTTTCGCCAAAACTTTCTCGCAAAGAATTTTGAAGTGAGAAATCGTAAGACCGGCTTAGCGTGTATAACGCTATGTAGTATTCCCGGTCATATAAGAAATTGCAAACCGTATCTCTACCAATATGCTCAAGCGATGTCATCAACTTAATTTTACCCCTTGCCTTTTGTTGGAACAAATTTAAATAATGGTCGGGAAGGGTTTGCGAAAGTATTGTTGGATGTGCTTGTAATATTTTTTGGTATTTGTCCGCTACGGGATCATTACATGACATCATCATACAAACAACAATAAAAAATATATTCCATATATGTTTTATTTTCATAACGCTATTTTTTACCATTTTATTCAGGGACAAATTTGACATATTTCGCTATATTACTAAGAACAGGGGCACCTATTAATAAAAAACCGTCTAACGGCGTTGGTGTAAAGGTTGTGGTGTGCCCCGTTAAGTTAGTGCCATTTAACATTGAGCTACCGTAAGTGATGCCTTCTTTTGATGCACCTGATGTATAGGTTGAATTTGAAAAACCCCCACTGGTCGAAGTTTAGCGTAGCGTAACTTCGTCCTAAAATGTTTTAAGCTTGCAGCTTAACAACAATAATGATTGGATTGGTAATGCGTTGGTTTTAAAACCTCGACGATGCACTATTTTGGCGGTACATAATAGCCCTGTAAGGCACTCTTTGAGTCTGCGTTTAAATTGCCTCTTCTTCTGCCAATCCAAATATCGCCCACTCGTTTTGTATAGTAAGCAACCCCATTGTTTTGCACCTTTTTGATATAGCCATCATTTGACAAATCCTCTGCTGTAAAATCAGCATAATCAAAGTCATCAACAAAATGAACATGTTCGTCGTCGGCCAATAGCCAATCAAATTCGGATAAATCATGACCCGGAATTTTCAATTTATCATAAGGAAATTTTTTGCTCAAATCCGATTCCCAGCTAAATCGCTTAACCTCATCATAATTTTGCATTTTATGACAAATAATTTCTGAACTTATATAAGAAGGATCATAAAGCCATAACTGCAAATCATGCGGCGCATTTAACTGTTTAAATATCTCCTCCCATAAATAGTACGCGGTTATGAATTTATCTATAATTAGTTTATAGAACCACAATGGGGGTTGCCGTTTATCCAACCTATAAAACGGCGAAAGATAGCAGCGTTCATAAGTATATCGCCCCCCTTCCGCCAGGAAGTATTTTAAATAAGGCTGTTTTATCTGTTCGCCCCATTGCTCAACTTGTCGCACTCTGCGTTTCCACCCACGTATTTTCTTTTTTTGAGGATTATAAGGTCGCATACTAATTGTCTATGATATTTTGTAACGGTTATATCTTTCGCTACTATTAATTTACCTGCTATCCGAAGTTTGCAACTTCTGATTAATATGTTTGTGGTCTGCGACTACCTTAACGCCAACAAAAAAGCCTCCAGACTTTCAACTTAAGGCTAATGACTTTTTCCAGTGGTCCCCATTGCACTTTTTACGAACCACTTTCTGAAAAGCTTAAGGCATATTGCTGCCATCAAAGTCGGGATTCGATTCTCTTCGGGGCCACAAAGGCACTTTGCTTTCGTAAAGCAGCTTTTTTGTTGCAAAAGTATTAAGAGTTTAAAACACACAATACAACCTCTAATATCAAAGACGCTCTATTCATTAGAAAGATCACCTACCTCGCACTCTTAATAGTAAGGTTTTGTATGATATTTAAAAACGCCTCCCTATAAGTGTTGCCGATTTGTAATACCGTCTTATCAATTAAAATGATCTGATTGCCGTCTATCAAACTGATCTTATTATAGTTGATGATAAAAGATTTATGAACCCGGTAAAATAATTTGACGGGCAACGCCTCGGCAATTTCCGTTAGTGTGAGATATGCATTATGCTTTTGATTTAACAAGACAATAGTTACATAGTTATTATTGGATTCCACATACAAAATGTCTTCATAATCAATTTTGATCATTTTGCCTTTGTTCTCACTTTTGATGTAAAAATATTCAGCGTTGTCTTTTCCGGATTTCGTATTTTCTGCAATAAAAGCGGTCATCTTATTGATGCACCTGTAAAACCGTAAAGTTGATATGGGTTTCAGCAAATAATCAAAAGCGTTTAACTCAAATGCCTCTATGGCAAAATTTGGTGAAGCTGTAGTAAATATAATTTTGGTGTCTGCCGTTATCAAATTGCTTAGCTCTATTCCATTTAAGCCGGGCATATCGATATCTAAAAATAAAAAATCGGGTGCCAGGGCATTAACGTTCATTAAACCTTTAGCGGGATCCTGATAAGCTCCAACCAGCGTAAAATTGGGAATATCAGCTAAATAGTCAGTTAGCAATTCGATGGCATGGATCTCGTCATCAATAATTAAACATTTAATGTTTTCCATTTTAAAGCTGAATTTTTAAATCGATTAAGAACCTATCCGCATAACGGTCAATGTTTAACCTAAATTTATCTTTATAATAATTTCTTAGTCGCAATTCTGCGTTCTTTATGCCCACCCCATCACCTTTATTTTCCAAAGGAAGGATGACGATTTGATTTAACGTTTTAAATTGGAGTTCATTCTCAGAAACGCTAATGTTGATGATCGCAGGAAAATCATTATTCCGTAGGTTCCCGTACTTAAAGATATTTTCCACAAAGGTCAGCAATATCAGCGGCGGTATGTTGATATCTACGGTATCTCCGCTTATGTTAAAAGAAATACACAGGTTATGGTCAAAGCGAATTTGGTTAAGCTGGATTAAATTCCTGATCTGCTCTACCTCATCGGTCAGCTTTGACAAGTTTTCATGACTGGTGGAAATGTAAGTGTATCTTGAAACCTCCGACAAAAGCATCACGGCTTCCCCGGCTTCCGCGGATGTTTTTCGCACCTTATTGTAGATGAAATTAAGGCTATTAAAAAGCATGTGCGGGTTAACCTGCATCTTTAAAATCGCATTTCTGGACCGTAGCACATCCTTTTCCAATTGCGCTTTTAAACTTAACGCAACTAATTGATCCTGTTGCAAATCAATGAGCTGCTTTTTGTAATTAACGTTATATAAGTAGAAGGTATAGCCGGTACTTAAGGCTATAAAATAAATCGCCCGCCAGATGACCGGTACCAGAAATAATTTTAAGGGATGTACCAGTTTAGAAACTGGTATATGATGCACTTCAAGATAACGATCAACGAAGTAATTGATCATTAAATATCCGGACAGTTCTATTAATAAGCATATCAGCAGAAGAAAATATTTGTTTTTAAGCGTATTACATTTTAAAATCAGGTATACATTTACATAAAATAACCCAATGTTCAGTATATAATGGATCAGATAATCTGCGAATGAACTCGTCAGCGCATTTAAAATAAAAAACAGGCCTAATTCATATAAAATAAAAGATAACCAAAAGAGGGTATGATAGAGAATCATTTTCTTGCTTATGGTGATCCTAACCATGTTGAATTCATTTCCGACCATCGTATAAATCTGGTTGCCTCAGTTTGAACAAATATATTTATTTATGCTCTCTATTAATGTTTGACACGGTTTTCCTCATCCGAAGATCCTTTTGCGTGTTCACGAGCACCCTGTACCCTGGTGCTCCCGAAGCGATAGTTTGCAGAAAGCCTAAAGATACGTGTTTCAAATTTTTGGTAGATGCGGTAATCCTGGCCGGGTATTACGGTGTGGATATTTTCATGATGCCAGTTAAATAGATCGTCTGCCGATGCTTTGACCACCAATCTTTTTTGTGCAAATGATTTTTTAACCCCTAAATCAAACCAATACATGGAATTTATAAAATAGGTGCCATAAATGCGCGGCGAAAGATATGTAAAAGATAAATCGACATTGGTTGTACTGTTTGCAGCAAAGGTTTGGTTTGTATTAAAATCGTACGCTGCCCTGCCAACTGAATATGGCACACCTAACAGGTTAGGGGTATTAAATTTATTATAATATATATTGGCGTTATTGTAGGTAGTCCACCAGTTGGTAACATTTAAAGGATAACTGATATTTAAAGAATAGTTTTGCACGTTAGCTAAGTTTTGTTGTGTTACATACAGCGTTTTATTTGCCGTATCGGGCAAGGTAACCTCTGTAATCGCATCATTGGTCCTGCTGTAGGAAAGTGAAACATACAGAGCGCTTTTATAATTGTAAGAGAAACTTACCGAATTAGTAAACTGCGGGTTTAAGTATGGGTTACCCTTGTTTAAGGTATATAAATCAAAGTTATAAACAAAAGGATTCAGTGTGGCGTAATTGGGCCTGTCTACCCGCCTTGAATAGGAAAACCCTATTGTGTTGTTATCCGACAGTTTTTTGTGTAAGAATAAACTCGGGAACAAATCAAAGTAATGGCGATCGACTATATTATTCGTAGTTATAGAGTTTCCTTCCGAGTTTGTTTGTTCTGCACGCAAGCCTGCCTGGATATCCATAAAACCTGTGTTGATATTAAGATTTACATAAGCGGCATTAATATTTTCGGTATACCTGAACTGGTTGCTTTGAGTGGTATCGTTTACCCATGAATTATTTGTTAAATTTTCATATACGATATTATTGTCAGTACGCACATAGCTTGTTTTTAAGCCTGCGTCTAATTTTGTTTTTTTGCTAAAAGGATGTGTATAATCAATTTTGGCCGAAAATATTTTTACAATGGTAGGTGTATTGTTTCTGAAAATATCCGGAGCTTTTAAGGTTTCGGCGTTTGTTGGATCATAAAAAAAGTTGTTATATACTGTTTTAACATCATTATTATAATACGCATAATCCACATCTGCGCTTAACTCCTCACCCAATGAATCTAATTTGGAATGATAATTAAGGTTTAAGGCTGTATATTGAAATTTGTTGATTGTAGGGTTAGTGGCAACCACATTAGTATCTACCGGATTAATATTATTGCTCACCAGGGTGGTATTTGACGTTTGGTTGTTGCCATTATCTATATATCCGTTTACCATCACACCGATTACATTTTTATCATTAATATTATAATCCATGCCCGCCTTATAGGTGTTATTTTCACTATGCATTAAAGCCTGGGTGGTTTCATCAAAATAAGTTAATGTATTTTCTGCTTTATTAGTTCTGTCAATTTGCAGGAACCGCGAAAGCTTGCTATCGTCATAACTATAATTAAAGAACAGGTTCACCTTTTTCTGCCTGTAATTAAGTGCTACAGAGGTATTATCCCTGAAGTTTTTGCCATAGCCAGCACCAATGGTAACATTCCCGTTAAAACCGTAAGTGCTATTTTTTAATGTGCGGATGTTGATGATCCCTGCCGATCCTGCCGCATCATATTTTGATGATGGATTTGCGATAAGTTCGATGGCTTTTATCGAATTTGCCGGCATTGATTTGAGCAACGAGGAAAGCTGATCTCCTGACAAATAGGTTAAACGGCCATCAATCATTACTGTAACGCCGGCTTTACCTTTCATGGAAATATTCCCCTGGTCATCTACCGTTACCCCGGGCGATCGCTGTATAACATCCATTACATTATTACCGGCGGCTAAACTACTATTCTCAACATTTATTACGGTTTTATCTGTTTGCTGCTCAATTAAAGGCGTTTTAGATACTATCACTACCTCGGAGAGCAAACGGTTGGTTGTTATATTAATGTCCTCTACTTTGATAATGGTTGTCGTGTCTGTAACTATTACCGGGCCTTTTAAACTGCGTTTTTGTCCCGCCGGGGACACCGCTAAAAAGTATGTCCCTTTACTGATGGAGCTAAATATATAATTGCCATCGTCACCAGTTAATGTACCTCTTATAACAGTGGCAGAATCTTTTGCGCTAACTAAAGTTACAGCTTCGTAGCTAACAGGCGCATGGCTTTCATTGATTACCCGTCCGCTAATTTCCGGCCGTCCTGTTTGTGCTTGTGCTATTTGCTGGGAGCAAAATAGCCAAACCGTTAATCCTGTAAATCTTAAAAAAAAATTATTCATGGGTTTAAAAATCAGGTTCATTGTTTCAATTGGTTGTGAACAAATCTATCCTGCGTAATTAACCGAATAAAAAACTTTACGTGAAACAGCCATTTCCCGTGGTTAAATAGCCATGATAAAGAAAGAACCAAGGCTGATTGGCCTATTTATCGGTATACTTCCCGCTATCCGAAGTTTGCAACTTCGGATTAATATGTTTGTAGGCGACTGCATTAACGCCAACAAAAAAGCCTCAAGACTTTCGACTTAAGGCTAATGACTTTTTATCCAGTGATCCCAACTGGATTTTGTTCGAACCAATTTATAGATCAACTGCGAAAAATATCTGAGTGGAAAAATACTTGCACCCAATGACGCGCTCAGCT
>Ga0206982_1196_pt1 | contig 17316 bp, 12 predicted proteins | sample Alteio_BWMinCont_18_FD_153493 | JGI IMG/M metagenome (GOLD analysis project Ga0206982, IMG submission 153493) | Enriched cells from forest soil in Barre Woods Harvard Forest LTER site, Petersham, Massachusetts, United States -... | ecosystem: Environmental > Terrestrial > Soil > Temperate forest >... | reverse complement strand
TGCGGCGAGGCGGAAGGGGGCCGAAGGGGTCAATCCAGACACTCTGACGCACACAGAGGGGAGCTAAGGAACTCTTTGCCACGACTTATTGGACCCTAATCGGGCCCAGGTTTTTGGCAAGTACGTCACAGCTCCTCCCTTCCACGCCCTAAAGAACTCTTCTTGAACAAGTAGAATCAATTCCAAAATCAGCGGGGAAAGATGTCTGACAACCCAGGCATATGTTCATGTGCCGACGGTCCTTGCGGAGCAGCCCACATGCGGGCCTTCTGCATAGGTGACACCACTAGGAAGGCCCGACAGTTCATCCACAGAGCACAGAACTAAAAGATTAAAGTAATTAGCTATTGACTACTCCTAGTAATGAATGTATGAAGTTGTCATCACCAGAACAATATACGACTCCCTGCGGCCGCCTGTTAGCGATCGTCACGGAGATGGTGTAGTCGCTGCCTGTTCCTGATGGCGCGAATAGCGCATGTTGGCGGAGCTCTAGCTACACGGCCTCCGATTCATGCGGTCGGTTGTCGTTCGTTTGGAAAACGATTTCTTCGGTGGATGGAGGTTACTTGTGATTTTGAAACGTCTTTTCTTAGTGTTTGCTTTTGTGGGCTGTTTGCTCGCTTTGGCTGTGTATGCATCGGCGCAGAACGGCTGCAGCTATCAGTATCAATACTGTGCTCTCTGCGGAGACAAACTCCTTCCTGGCTCCACATGCTACACAGAGATCTCGTTTCTGGCTGTCTGCGTTGTGCCTACCTGTGCACCGGCGGCTGCGCCTTACGAGAATTGTGCTGGCTGTGCGTCGTCGGGCGCAGGTGGTGGTGCAGGTGGTGGTGCAGGCGGTGGTGCAGGTGCGACTCCGCCGGGCATGGGCGGCAAGCCGGTCAACCTAGCTACGGGAAACACTTTTATCAGGCAGCAGGACCTCGCGGTGCCGGGCTTGGGCGGCGGATTGACGCAAGTCCGGACGTGGAACAGCAAATGGCCATACACGCAGACCGCATCGCAAGTCGGGATGTTCGGACCGAATTGGCGCTCAACGTACGAAGAACGCGTATTCCTTGGCAGCGACAACTATATGAAATACGCGCGCAGCGATGGAAGTTTCATATCGTTTGCGTACCTGGGACCAGTATGGACGATCGCTGGCGGCCCCACCGGAAACCCCAATAACAACGTTCTCCAAGTTACGAACATGTCGCAAGGTGCCACGACCTGGACGATCACGTCCCAGAACGGCGAGCAACGAATATTCAACAATCTTAGCGGATCACTGATGTCGATTACCGATCGGAACGGAAATACAACGCAATTGACGTACGACGCCTTGAACCGGCTGGTGACGGTTACAGATCCAGTTTCGCGGACGATTACCTACACGTACCAAAGCCCTACCAGCTACTTGGTCACTGGGGTTTCGTCCAGTGTCGGACTTTCACTTTCCTATGCTTACGATACGCAATCGCGATTGCGCCAGGTGACGAACCCGGATTCGACGACGTTGAACTTCGTGTATAACGCACAGTCGCTCATCAGCTCGGTCACTGATTCGAGCGGCAAGGTTTTGGAATCCCATACCTACGATAGTGCGTCGCGGGGATTGACCTCCACGCGTGCCCTAGGCGTTGAGTCCATCACTCTCACTTACCCGAATCCATAGTGGTTGCGGATGACTCGTCATCCACGATGACGGAACGCGAGCAGTGCATTCCGATTGTCCGGCCTTGGAGGCTAGGTCTTATGCGAATGCCTATGCGGAAGTTGAGCCATACACTGGTGCTGACCTTCGTGTTGCTCTGCGCAGTCAGCGTTCAGGCGGCGTCACCGAGCATTGCATCGCTGACACCCAATACCGGGGCGGTCGGATCATCCATTGTGATCGCTGGGTCGAATTTCGGATCGAGTGGGACAGTCAAATTCAACGGGACGACGGCGACAACGACAAGCTGGAATGCATCGAGCATTACTGCCAAAGTGCCAACAGGTGCAACGACCGGCAACGTGGTGGTGACTGTTTCCGGTACGTCAAGCAATGGAAAGAGCTTCACTGTAACGGCCGCGCCGAGCATTACATCGCTGACGCCCAATACGGGAGCGATAGGGTCGTCGATCGTGATTGCCGGTTCGAACTTCGGACCGTCACTAGGAAATGGCAGCGTAAAGTTCAACGGCACGAGTGCAACGACGATTACGAGTTGGGGAGTGTCGAGCATCACGGCCACGGTGCCCACCGGAGCGACAACCGGGAACGCGGTGGTGACGGCCGCAGGTGGAGTGGCCGGCAGCGGCGTGACGTTCACGGTGACGGCCGCGCCGAGCATCACATCGCTGACGCCCAATACGGGAGCGGTTGGATCGTCCATTGTGATTGCCGGTTCGAACTTCGGACCGTCACCAGGAAATGGCAGTGTAAAGTTCAACGGCACGAGTGCAACAACGATTACGAGTTGGGGAGCGTCGAGCATCACGGCCACGGTGCCCACCGGAGCGACAACCGGGAACGCGGTGGTGACGGCCGCAGGTGGAGTGGCTAGCAGCGGCGTTACATTCACGGTGACAGCCGCGCCGAGCATTACATCGTTGACTCCCAGTACTGGGGCGGTAGGGTCGTCAATTGTGATTGCCGGGTCGAACTTCGGACCGTCACCAGGAAATGGCAGCGTAAAGTTCAACGGCACGAGCGCAACAACGATTACGAGTTGGGGAACGTCGAGCATCACGGCCACAGTCCCAACAGGTGCAACGACCGGCAACGTGGTGGTGACAGCCGCGGGCGGCGTAGCCAGCGGCGGCAGCAGCTTTACAGTGGTGCCGTCTCCCAGTATTACGAACTTGTCCCCGACAACGGGCGCAGTGGGCGCGGAGGTGGCCATCGCAGGTGCGAACTTTGGGGCCACTCAAGGCCCTGGGTCAGTGAGTTTTAACGGCACTTCCGCCATTCCGACGAGCTGGAGCGCGTCAACAATCGCAGTTCCAGTTCCGGCAGGGGCCACGACGGGAAATGTCGTTGTGAACGCGAATGGTGTGGCAAGCAACACCCTCAGCTTCACTGTAGTTCCTGCACCGAGTATCAGCAGTCTTTCGGTAACCTCGGGAATCGTCGGAACTTCCGTGACCATTAGCGGGACCAACTTTGGTTCCGCGCAAGGCACTGGAACCGTGAGCTTCAATAGTGCGGACGCAACTCCCACCAGTTGGAGCGCGACCAGCATTGTTACGACGGTGCCGATTGGAGCGACGACGGGCAACGTCGTAGTTTCAGCTTCAGGCGTGGCGAGCAATGGAAAAAGCTTCACGGTGGTCGAGTCGTTCGGTATCACCGGCGTGTCGCCAGGTACGGGAGTCGTCGGCGAAGTGGTGACTCTAACGGGATCGGGGTTCGGAGGCACCCAGGGAACCAGCACGCTGAAACTCAATGGAACCAGTGCAACGGTTGCGAGTTGGAGTGACACTATTCTCGTTGCTTACGTGCCCTCGGGAGCCACCACGGGACCGTTCACGGTTACAGCTAACGGCAACGCGGCGAACAGTGCTTCCTTCACGGTCACTGCTCTTCCCTCGGGATGGTCAGACGGAGACATAGGTTCTGTTGGTGTGGCCGGAAGTGCAAGCGATGCGAACGGAACCTTTACGGTAAACGGAGCCGGACTGGGTTCGTTTTCGACTCCGGATGGATTTAATTTCGCGTATCAGCAATTGTCCGGGGATGGCACCATTGTCGCTCGCGTGGTAAGCGTGGCAGGTGGGTATGCACCGCAGGCTGGAGTCATGGTCCGTGAGACGCTGGACCCTAGCGCGACGAATGCCTTTACGTTTTACTATCAGAATTTCATCTACCTCTCAGAGCGGACGACCAGCGGCGGTAGTCCCGGTTATCAGGGTGGAATGAATGATACTCCTCCCTATTGGGTGAAGTTGGTTCGCAGCGGGAGCACCTTCACCGCATACGGTTCGGCGGATGGAATAAATTGGACTCAAGTGGGGTCGAGCCAAACGATCAGCATGGCTTCGATCGTTTATATTGGCCTTGGGGTCACCAGCCGTACCACCTCGGCGCTCACCACAGCCACGTTCGACAGCGTTTCAGTCACTCAGAGTAGTGCACCCGCGCCGGTCATTACCAGCCTCTCCGCCACAACGGGATCGGTTGGAAGCCAGGTAACCATCTCGGGTACAGGATTTGGAGCCACGCAAAGCGGGAGCGTCGTGACACTAAACGGTGGCCAGGTGACCATCAACTCTTGGAGCACCGCTGCGATCAGCATCACGATTCCGACGGGAGCGACCTCGGGTGACTTTCTGGTTTCTGTTGCCCCGGCCATGAACGAGAGCAACGCTGTTTATTTTACCGTGACTTCCCAACCACTTCCGGCTTCGTGGCTGGACGCGGATATTGGAGCCGTGGGCCTGGGCGGAAGTGCCACTTATGCGAACGGGACATTCACGATAACGGGAGCGGGACAGGGCACTTTTTCGACTCCGGATGGATTTCATTTCGTATACCAGCCGCTGACGGGGGACGGCACCATCGTCGCGCGCGTACTTAGCGTGACAGGTGGATATGCACCGCAGTCTGGAATAATGATTCGCGAGACGCTGGATCCGAGTGCGACGAATGCATTTACGTTTTTCTATCAAGGCAGCATTTGGCTGACAGACAGAACAACGAGCGGCGGTAGTTCCTCCTACCAGGGCGGGCCAGGCGGAACTCTACCGTACTGGATAATGTTGGTTCGCAGCGGGACCTCGTTCAGCGGCTACGCTTCCTACAACGGGCTTACCTGGACGCAGGTCGGGACTACGCAAACCATCAGCATGGCACAAACTGTTTACGTAGGCCTGGCGGTTACCAGCCGCAGCACATCCTCTCTGGCCACGGCGACGTTCGACAGCGTTTCGCTTAGCGCGGCATCGGCTCCCGCACCCGTTATTACCACCGTTTCCGCAACCACCGGAGCGATCGGCGGTCAAGTCTTGATTACCGGAACTGGTTTCGGGTTCACGCAAAACGGCAGTTTGGTCACGCTGAACGATGCGCCCTTAACAATCAATTCTTGGGATAACACATCCATTCTCATCACCATTCCAACGGGTGTCACATCAGGGTATATGTCCGTTTCCGTGGCACCCAGTATGAACAGCAGCAATTCCGTCTATTTCACGGTGACCACTCAACCGTTAACGAATTCTTGGTTGGATCAGGACATTGGGCTAGTGGGCTTGGCGGGAAGCGCGACCTATGCAGGCGGAATATTCACCGTGAATGGTTCGGGGAACGCAATTTATTACACTGCCGACCAAATGCATTTTGTGTATCAGACGCTGTCTGGCGATGGCAGCATCGTGGTGCGAGTAGTTTCGGCGTCTGGAATCGGCTACCCAGACCCAGGAGTGGTGATCCGCGAGAGTCTGGATCCGGCAGCCACCAACGCATTCTTGAGCTTCGCATCAGGGAATAACTGTTTTTATGATCGCACGACCACTGGTGGAAGCACGGGTGGCCAAGGCTGCAGCAGCGTAGCGAATCCTTGGGTGAAATTGGTTCGTAGCGGAAACACATTCAGCGCATATTCCTCCTACAACGGGGAGACCTGGGTGCAAGTGGGGACGAGCCAGACGATCACGATGGCGCAGAATGTTTTCATCGGAATGGTAGTGTGCAGTCAGAGCAACTCGATTCTGGCGACGGCCACGATGGACAACGTGTCAGTCAGTTCGAGCGCGGTTCCAGCACCGGCGATCACCAGCGTCTCGGCGACGACGGGTCCGATCGGTGGTCAAGTCGCAATTACGGGAACGGGGTTTGGCGCGTCCGAGAATGGCAGTCAAGTGATGCTCAACGATGCGCCCGTCACAATCGACTCGTGGAGCAATACGTCAATCACCGTCACAATTCCCACCGGCGCAACGTCAGGGTACATGACGGTCGCTGTGGCCCCGAGCATGAACAACAGTAACGCAATACTCTTCACTATCACTACTCAGCCGTTGGCAACGCCCTGGCTGGATCAGGATGTCGGGCCGGTAGGTCGGGCGGGAAGCGCGACTTACGCAAGCGGAATATTTACGGTGAACGGCTCAGGAAACGCAGTTTATTACACCGCCGACCAAATGCATTTTGTGTATCAGCCAATGTCCGGCGACGGCAGCATCGTAGCCCGAGTAGTGTCGATTTCTGGAAGTACATACCCCTTGGCCGGGGTCATGATTCGGGAGACTCTAGATCCAGCGGCGACGAATGCATTCCTGACCTTCGGATCAGGGAATAATTGCTTCGAAGATAGGCCAAGCACCGGCGCAAACGTGGCTAGCCAAGGATGTAGCGGTACCGGCGAATCTTGGCTGAAATTGATTCGGAGCAGCAATGTATTTTATGCCTATGTGTCAGCAGATGGAGTGAACTGGACCCAAGTAGGAACTGGGCAGAGCATTACGATGGCGCAGAACGCCTACATCGGGCTTGTCGTCTGCAGCCAAGACAACACAATGCTCGCCACGGCCACTTTGGATAACGCCTCAGTCACGATCGGGACCAGCCCCGTTGTCTCAGGGGTATCGCCGGGGTTGGGAGCCACCGGTATTAGCGTTACGGTCGTCGGCTCGAGCTTCGGTGCTAGCCAGGGAACAAGCACGCTCACTTTTAGCAATATCCAAGCGACCTCAATCACCAGTTGGAGCAACTCCGGGATTGTTGCTCTTGTACCGTTCGCGGCGCCTTCCGGGCCCGGCCCCGTGGTGGTGACGGTAAATTCCATTTCTAGTCTAGCGAACGTCGATTACACCGTCATCAAGCCGACAATCGTCGCTCTCAATCCTCCCGGATCCCAGCTCGGAGCTTTTACGGTACTGACCGGCAGCGGCTTTGGCACTAGCCAAGGGACCAGCCAAGTCATGTTCAACAACGTCGTAGCGTTCGCGAGTTCCTGGAGTGACAGCAGTATCAACGTACAAGTGCCCGCTACTGCCACGAACGGCTCGGTCACAGTCACGGTGGACGGGGTCGCCAGCAACAGCGCGCAATTCACGGTACTCGAAGCCCTTACTATTACGGGAATATCGCCGAGTTCCGGATCGATCGGCAACACCATCACCGTTACTGGAACCGGTTTTGGGTCGTCACAAAGCAACAGCACCCTCAGCTTCTACGGAGCGAACGGCAACGTGACGAGCTGGAGCGATACGCAAATTCAGGCGACGGTACCTCTGTTGTCCTCGAGCGGCCTAGTTTCGGTCGGAGTCGCCGAAGTTGTGGTTTCCGGCCCATGGTTCACTCTCACCAGCGCCACTGATTTGACGGACTCGCTCGGCAATCCCACTACTTACGTTTCCGCCGTGATCGCTGGCTCCTGGGTGCCCCTCAGTGCGCAGGGTTCGGGCTGCTCCTCTTGCACGGTCCGGGGAACCAACGCGAATACTTTCGATCCTTATGGAGATCTCCTAACCCATACGGACGAACTCGGACGCGTCACGAGCTATAGCTACGATAGCGCTGGTAACATGTCGTCGGTCTCCGTGCCTATCGGTCCGGACACTTTTGCCAAAACCAGCTACACGTACAACAATTTAGGCGAAGTACTCACAACGACCGATCCGCTAGGCAACGTGACGACCAATTCGTACGATGCCCACGGTAATGTTCTTACCGTCACCTCTCCGCCGCCTAACGGCTCCACTGCCGCGAGCACGACGCAATTCTTCTATAATCCGTTGGGTGAGCTGACGCAGATTACGGACCCGCTTGGCAACGTTACCAAGCTCGCCTATTACCCCGCGGGGCTGATTAATACCATCACGGATGCGCAGCAGAACGTCACCACGTATGTATACGACGCCCACGGAAATCGCACGTCGGTCACGGATGCGATGAACAACCTGACTCAATTTGCCTATGACACAGGCGACAGACTGAAGACCATCACGTATCCCGGCAGCACAGGCACCACGGGCTTCACCTACGACAATAGGGGCCGCCGAACGACGGTGACGGACCAGAACAGTAAGACGACAACCTACGCGTACGACGACGCGGACCGGCTGACCACTGTCACCGATGCGGCCACTCCCGGCAACGTCACCACGTACGTGTACGACACGGAAAACAACCTGACCAGCATCCAGGACGCGAACAACCACAGCACCACGTTTGCGTATGACGCTTTTGGCAGGGTCACCAAGACGACGTTCCCGGCGGGCACAGCGGAATTCTACTATTACGATGCGGTGGGCAACCTGATCCAAAAGACTGACCGTAAGAGCCAGACCGTAACCTACACTTACGACCAGTTGAGCCGCTTGCTGCAAAAGGCCTATCCTGATAGCACTGCGGTGAATTACACCTACGATAACGACTCTCGCCTGACGCAGGTGACTGATCCCACCGGCACATACCAATTCACGTTTGACAACATGGGCCGGCTCACCGGTGCGTCCTCGCAGTACACGTTCCTGACCGGGCGGACCTTCACGACGAGCTACACGTACGACGCGGCCTCGAACCGCACCGGGTTCACCGACCCGGAGAGCGGTTCGACCACCTACGTTTACGATACTTTGAACCGCTTGCAAACGCTGACTCAGCCCGCGGCGTTCAGTGGCACTGGCAACTTCGGGTTCACGTATGACGTGCTGAGCCGCCGCACGCAGATGACGCGTCCGAACGGCTTAAAGTCCGCTTACGCGTACGACAATCTGTCGCGGCTGCTGAGCGTGCTGCACCAAAGCGGCGCGACCACTCTGGACGGCGCAAGCTATGCCGTGAATAACGCCGGCAACCGCACGTCGCGCACGCCGCAGCCGTCCGGAACCGCGAGCAACTACGGTTACGACGCGCTGTACGAGCTGACCAGCGTAACCCAAAGCTCGACCACGACGGAGAGCTACACGTATGACCCGGTGGGCAATCGTCTCAGCTCCCTGGGTGTGTCGCCGTACTCCAACAATTTATCCAACGAGCTAACCTCGACGCCGAGCGCGACCTACACGTACGACAGCAACGGGAACACCTCAACGAAGGTGGTTGGGTCAAATACTACGACCTATGCCTGGGATTATGAAAACCGCATGACTAGCGTCACATTGCCCGGAAGCGGAGGGACGGTCACGTTCAAGTACGACCCATTCGGCCGGCGAATCTACAAGTCCTCTTCCACTGCCACCAGCGTCTACGCCTATGACGGCTTCAACCTCATCGAAGAAACCAATTCGTCGGGCGGTGTTGTTGCCCGCTACGAGCAGGCGCAAAACATCGACGAACCGTTGGCCACGCTCCGCAGCAGCGCGACCAGCTACTTCCACGCCGATGGACTTGGCTCCATCACGTCGCTCAGCAGTGCGGCGGGATCGATTGCCAATACGTACACTTACGACTCCTACGGCAACCTGACTGCTTCGACCGGTTCGCTCACAAACTCATTCCGGTATACGGGACGTGAATTCGACTCCGAAACCGGCCTATATTACTATCGCGCCAGATACTACGATCCGGCGGCGGGACGGTTCCTGAGAGAAGATCCGTTGGGCTTCCGCGGAGGAATTAACAAGTACGCTTATGTTTCTAACTCTGCCCCGAATTTTCGCGATCCCCGAGGTCTTTGCGGAGGAACCTTGCTCGGCTGTGCAGCGTCTCTGTCCCAAGAGGGGTCACTAAACGCTATCTTGCCAGTACAAATTCCCCTACTAGGCAGCAACTTCTTCGGAGATGTGGTTGGCGCGTTTTCCGACGGCCCGTTCGGTGATCGCGTCGACCAAGGACTCAGCGCCGCATCTGAGGTTGCCCTACATGGAGTTGCTGAAGCCGGACCTCATATCGCGATAGGGACCGTCACGAGCATCGGTTTGCCTGTATCTGCCACTTCCGGGGTATATAACCCAATTACAATCGGCGAATCGACGGCAACTCTGGGTGCTGCCGTCCCTGAAGTCGCTGCCCTTGCAACCGTCCTTTCTGTATTGAGTGTGGCTAAATTCGGCGCGGACGCGCTTGTATTCGCGGCGGCATTGGCGATTTGTAAATGGGATTGATTCGTTGTTAGAAACTCACAGCGAGGGGAGGCCCTGCAAATGCGTGAGAGGCTAACGGCTCAGGAAACGCTTCTCGTCCTCCTGGCCGTAGGGATTACGCTTCTGCTGAGCATGTTTGTCTCTGCCCTGTATCGACATGAATATCGGCCTGCGGTGGCAAGCTTTGCTCCAGCTGCCGTACTAATCTACTTTTTTTTTCGACATAGAAGAGTCATTTTGACTCTCGTTGGCCTTGCCTTTCTTTTCGTGAACGTTGGTTTGCACAATATGTTCCACCCCAGTGTTTCAGGGTATCTAGTTACGTTCGGATCGGCTGGGGGGTTGTTCTTACTGATTTGGTGGCGCGCCCGAAAACGTTCGCAACTGGGTCGCAGAGCTGGACCTCAAGACATGCACAAGCTGTTCGACAAAGACTTCGGCGATTCGTTATGACGACCGTAACGACCCGTATGCGAGGGCATCGGGCGGGTGGCAGCCAGTAAGTCGGACGCGTCAATCGAGGTCGAGCGCGAGGATTGATCGCGAAGCCTCTCCCGCTGTGACTATCAGGAGGGGGCCCCGCAGCTTCGAGGTTGGCTTTTGAAAGGTGCGGGTTCAGAGTCAACCTGATGGAGACTTTAGTTGAGATGGCTAGCTCAACTCCGCCGATGCCGGTTGCGAATTGCCTCTGTGCGGAAATCGTCACTCTGCCCGACTCTTCCGACTACCGCGCCAGATACTACGATCCGAATATTGGCAGGTTCGTAACAGAATTGGCTCCGCGGACGGAATCATACGACATCAAAATCTCCTGAACTCATGACCTCCCTACCACAAATGCTATCTAGCGCTAATGCCTATTAAATCAGCGGCATTCAAGAAGATGAAATCGAGACGGTCGACGGTCCTAACAAGGCGATCAGAACGCAACAATGTTACATTGATGGAAAAGCGCTAGATGGAATTGTTTGCGGACCACAGGGTCCCTGCACATCCAGGGGATTCTGCTTCCCGCGTGAGGTTTTGCCAAAACAGGTACTCTTAATAGATAGGGGCAAGACTCGCCTTGAATCTTGGGTGAAATGCCGGACTTATAGAAGCAGTTACATCAGTTCTAGTACGCAGCATAGGTTGGTCGGCCCCGTTAGTGCCCGCTCAGCCAGCGCATTTTGGGCTAAGGAAGACGACCCATCATGGATGGAGCCGCGCGTCCGCCTAATCGTAGCTTTCACATCAGCCCTGTGGACCGCCTTGGGCGGAGAATAAGCCCTTCTGTCCTCGACGCTGCCGAGGAGGTCGGGCGCCGAGCGATCGAGCATGCCGAAAGGGAGCTCATTGACCCCGCGGTCGCGGCGACTCTATTGGAGGAGGCTGCGGCCACAGTTTCCCGCGCACTAGAGGCGAAAAGACATGGCACTCAGAATGCTGTTCGAGACCTTCCGTCGTACCTCTTTCTTGCCTTCATCCGGCGCGTAAACAAGACCAAGAAGCGACAGTTGCTCTTAGAGGACACTGTTGGCGCACGCTCCGCGGGTTCTCACGATTCGACTGATCCACAGGTCGAACTTGACCTCAAGATTCTCGTTGATGAACTGCTCGCAAGGTGCGATCCCGTGACCCGCAACATGTTCTATCGGCGGACTCAAGGTTTTTCCTGGAAAGAAATTGGGTTGTATTACGGCGTATCGGGGCATGCTGCGGAATCGCGCTTCACCCGGGCCCTCCATAAGGTCGGAGCGAGGCTTGGCATGACAAGTGATTTATGAGTTTTCGGAGAGCTTTAGCGAGAGGTTCTGAACAATGAGAATGAGAATCAAAGACCGCGCAACACTGGAGAAAATGAACAGGGAGCTACTCGACTTTGCGCGCTCCTATCTTTCGGAAGCTTTTCCTAACCCGGACCGTCAGGGATGCCCCCCTGACGCTTCACTCCAGTCTCTTGCGTTCAAGCCGACCGAAAGTGAGGCCGAAGTCACCGAGCACTTGGCAGTTTGCTCTCCTTGCTTCAGGCGGTACTCGGAATTGCTGGCTCTCTTGAAATCGCAAAGGGCAGCAAAAGAGAGATTGTCATGGGAACACATTTCAGAATGGTCCAGTACTCACCCACTGCTTGTAGGAGCAGTCCTTGCGTGCGCTCTATTCATCGCAATCGGGGCTACTCTATTGTTGAATAGGCTTAGGGTACCGAACCCTCCTCCTCAGGAGACCCACCGAACACCCAACCCCGTTCAGCCGGTGAACCCCGCGGTAATTTATTTGCCGTTCAGCTTAGACCTGAGCGCACTTTCTCCGATACGTGGTTCCGAACCCTCAACAACGGAATCTCACCAGCGGGTTCGTGTCCCAAGGTCACCACTCTATCTGACCCTGACCTTGCCGTTTGCAAGTGAGGAGCGGTCCTACAATGTAAGACTGACAGCGGGTGGCCACACATTCTGGTCCAACTCTGCCCAAGCACATCTGCACAAAGGTCAGACACTCATTCGAGTCGAGGCTGACTTCCGACAAGTCCCCGCGGGCAGTTACAACCTAGAAGTCGAAGCCTCAAACACTCATCTCGTTCAGCCAGTTTTGCTAGAGACCGCATTGCCTGGCATCACGGAGCGAAAACGATGAGAACCAGGCGAGTCGCGGCTGGGTTTTTGCTCTGCGGAACGGTTTGCATATTCGGGCATGCGCGAGCAACGGCGGATAATCCAGATGTTCTGTTAAAGCAGGCCCTGAAAATGTTTCCCGCCGTCAGTCCTCTCTGGATGTTCTCATCCTGAGAGAGTTCTCGCCGCACTTTCCCCATCGGCTCGGTGGGGCTGACCGATCGCCCAATGCGTGAGCGGTTGTGAAACAAGCCAGCACAAGCTGAACAAATCACAAAGTCCTACATTTTCCCCGCGAGTTTTTCCTTTCTGGAGGCCTCTTAGTATAGTGAGGGGAGATTTCGCTCGCAGAATCACGAAGCGCAACTCCACTCCAACTCAATCTCGAAGTAGAACCTCTAGATTCCAATTGAGGTTTTCCGAGTAGAGGGCCTCTTTATCTATAGAGGCCGATTCTGGTCGTGTATTTCAGGAGCTGAGATCATGCTGGAACATCTTCGCTGCAAGTGCCACATCTGCAAGGTCGAGCGCCGTCTCTTCAAATCGCTTACCGAGCCACCGGCAAGTGTGCGGTTCTCAACCCTGGCGTTGAGCTCGCCAGCGCTTGCGAGGTTCTCGAACGTGTCGGAACTGCTTACGGACCTTCACACAAGACGCTACGGCGATTTTGAGGCTTCGCTGGCAGGCGAGCTAATCTCAGCACTGATCTACGTAGAGACGGCTGTACCCGATGTCGAGTTGACCCAGTCCGTCTTAGTGCTCGCGTTCGCGCCTACGATCCACCGAACCCATCGGGAGCTGTGCGCGTGTTTTCGAGAGATCGAACCCGAAGACATTGGACAACAGATTCTCACGTTGTTTTTGGAGCTTGTGACCTCCGCTTCTCAAACTCTAATGAACAGTCATCTTCCCATCGCCCTCACACGAACATTGCGCAAGAATGCATTTCGGTGGGCCGAAAAGGAACAACGATTCGCCATTCAGAGAGAAGCCGAGAAGTCTCGGGAGACGGCGGAGCCTTTTGGATACGACGCATTCGAAACTGTCGCCGTTCTGAACGATTTCCTCGACCATTGCCAGCGTACCGGAATTCTTTCGGTTTTCGAGCGGGATCTACTCATCAGATTGAGGGTGCACGGGTTTTTCGCAAAGGAAATCATTCATACACATACAGCGCTCTCAGAGAACGCAGTTCACTGCCGCGTCCTGAGAATCCTGCAACGCCTTCAAAAGGCAGCAGATGACATCGGCATCAACAGTGCTTCTTTTTCGCTTCCTGTTCCTTCACAAAATCCGCAGAAGAGAAAAAATAGTTCGCGGAAGGCGACGGATTTATTTTTGACAGATTCGAACGAGTTTTTGCCCATTAGTAATAGTAGAGGGCAACTCTCGCTGGACACCTCGCCCAGGTAGAGCACATCGAAACAGCAACAGAACCCCGAGATCCCATCGGAACGTGCTGACAACATTCGCGACTCTGCACGGGCGATTGGGCGTACTCATGTGGCTTCAGGGGCAGCTTCGCGGCGGCTAGCCGCAACTTCATCATCCGGCTCCCTGCGCTAACTGTTCCGCCCAACCAAGTCTGGCGAGAGTTTGCCTTCTAATCCGGATGCGAGTCTGGCTCGCATCATCTGAAAGGAATTCGCCGTCAATGAAAAAAGCCTTCCGAAAGAAATCCGTCTCCCGCTGGCTCCGGTCAGTCGCCGGCGCATTCTGTTCGTCTCTGATTCTTGCAACAGCGGCATTTCCGCAGGTGGCCGGCCAATCCCCCTGGGAAAACGCCGTAAGCGTCCTGCAACAAGCGTTTACGAGCACGATTGCGCGGGGACTGTCGCTGGTTGCGATTGTCGTGGCCGGGCTCACCTTCGCCTTCGGTGAAGGCGGCTCGAAGCGTGTGTTGGCCGGCGTGCTTTTCGGCGTCGGAATGGCCATTGCGGCAGTGAACTTCCTGTCTTGGCTTTTTCCCGGCAACTGAAACACCGGCGTCCCACAGGGGAGAAGCACATGGCCGAAGCCAGACGAATCAACAGAGTGTATCGATCGCTATCCCGGCCACTGACGATCCTCGGGGCCGAGCGAAAGCTCTTCTTCTTCGCCATGTGCCTTGGCGCCGCCACCTTCAACCTGCTGAACAGTTTGTTCGGTGGGTTGCTGATGTTTTTGTTGCTCTACTCCATGGCCCGTTGGGCCACCCAGACCGATCCGCAGATCCTCCGATTTTTGCTGACGGCCGCAAGACTCCGCGCTCAATACGATCCGATGAAGTTCACCCCGATTGCAATCCGAAGGGATGGCCATGTTCAGGCTTAGCCGAATCTTCAAGAACTACAACGAGACCGACTCCCTTAGCGGGCGGATCAATCTCTACGGCTTCATCGGCCCGGACATTTTTCTCACAAAGAGCGGGGAGGTCGGCGTCATCCTCGAAGTTCGCGGCGTCGATTACGAATGTCTCGACGGTCGATCGATTGACGGTTTCACGAAGCGTCTCGAATCAGCTGTGAAGCTGTTCGATGAAAACTACCGCGTCTACCAATACCTCTTCAAGCGCAACAATGAGACCATACCCTACAAGCTCTACTCAAACCACGTAGTAGACACGGCGATAAAGAATCGAATCGCCTACCTCGGGAGCAAGGCCGATACGCTCTTTTCCCTGTCGGTTTATTACGTCGTGCTTTACAAGGGGTCCCAGACTTCACACAAGCTCGGCAGCGCGCTGGCCGAGTTTCCAAAGAATCCAAAGAAAGCCCTTGCCGATTTGTGGGCGCATTTCTCACGCCAGAAGCAGATCGTTGTTCTTGGCCAGCACGTCGACATTGCTCAGGCAGCGCTGCTTCAGAAAGCTCGCAGCTTCATCCTGCAAGTCAGCGATTTCCTCGCTGTTCGGATACTCGACAAACAGGAGGCATTCCGCGTTCTCAAGAGAACGCTCAATTTCCATCCCGACAAACTCGATCTCGCCAAGCTCAAATACGATAACTTCCTTGATTACTACCTTCCCGAATCGCCGATCGAATGCCATCGCGGGCATCTGCGGCTGGACGACTATTACGTCAAGGTCTTGACGCTCAAGGAACCATCAGCCCAGAGCTTTCCGCTCATTTTCAAACGGCTGCTCGAAGTCGAAGCGAACTACTACATCGTCACGGAATGGAAAAAGGAAGATTCCGGCAAGATGCGCCGGATCATCCAGACCAAGCGCCGCCACTTTCACAACACCAAGCGTTCGTTCGCGAGCCAAGTCAACATGAACGACGCGGCCCCGCAGGACGTGTTGCTCGACGATTCCAAGGAATCCCGGGTCAGGGAACTCGGCGAAGGCATTGCGGAGATCGAACTGCACGGGAACTACTTTGGCCAGTTTTCCCTCACCGTCGTGATTTACGACCTCGATATGGCCAAGGTGGACCGCGCCTGCGCCGATTTCTATAAGGTGTTCAGCGTCCACGACGCCCAGCTCTATGAAGAAAAATACAACCTCCTGAACGCCTTTCTCGCCGCGGTTCCAGGCAATCACGATTTCAACTTGCGTTCCCTGTACTTGCTCAACACCAACTATGCCGATTTCTCGTTTCTCTTCACCCTTCACTGTGGCGAACCTCGCAATCAACATCTCCGGCAGGAGTATCTCGCGGTTCTAGAGACCAACCACCACACGCCCTACTTCCTGAATCTTCACTACCGGGATGTGGCTCACACCATGATTCTCGGGCGAACCGGTGCGGGGAAATCGTTCCTGCTGAATTTCCTCATCACCAATCTTCAGAAATACGAGCCGCACACGTTTATCTTCGATTTGGGAGGTAGCTTCGAGAGCCTCACACAGCTCTTCGGTGGCTCCTATGTTCGCGTAGGCCTGGAATCCCAGGATTTCAAAATAAATCCCTTTTCGTTGCCACCGACGAAGGAGAATCTCGATTTTCTGGCTCTCTTTCTGAAAGTGTTGATCCAGGGGCAGAGAACGGGCGACCTGGACCCTGCTCCAGGTCGAAAACCTGTATGCAGTGGACCCGGCCTTGCGCACGCTGGGCGTGCTCCGGAACACGCTGGGGCACGACATTTCGAGCCGTCTGGCAAAATGGACCCGAGGTGGCCAGTTCGGATTCCTTTTCGACAACGCCCTAGACACGATTTCGTTCTCGCGCTTTCAGTGCTTCGACTTCCAGAGGATGAGCCGGTACCCGGAACTTCTGGAACCACTGCTGTTCTACATCCTGCATCGCGCCAATGCTGTTATCGCTGACCGGCAAATTTCATCCGTTTTCAAAGCCTTCTTCATCGACGAAGCCTGGGTGTTCTTGAAGAACGCCAGCATTCAACGGTACGTCGTCGAAGCCCTTAAGACTTGGCGCAAGCACAACGCCGCCATGGTCCTCTCGACGCAATCGCTCGATGAACTGAAGCGCTCGGACATTCTCGACGTAATCATCGAGAGCTGTGCTACGAAGATTTTCCTCGCCAACCCGCACATGGACCGCGACCTCTATCGGCGTCAATTTCACCTGAACGAGACCGAAGTCGAGCTGATCTCGGGTCTTATCCCCAAGCAGCAATTCCTGATCAAGACGCCGGAACTGGCAAAGGTTGCGAATCTCAACGTCGATCCCAAGAGCTATTGGCTCTATACAAACGATCCATTCGACAACCGGAAGCGTAGGGAAGCTTTTGACACCTACGGATTTGAAAAGGGATTGGAAGTGCTCGCCGGCGAGAA
>Ga0206982_1195_pt1 | contig 17333 bp, 12 predicted proteins | sample Alteio_BWMinCont_18_FD_153493 | JGI IMG/M metagenome (GOLD analysis project Ga0206982, IMG submission 153493) | Enriched cells from forest soil in Barre Woods Harvard Forest LTER site, Petersham, Massachusetts, United States -... | ecosystem: Environmental > Terrestrial > Soil > Temperate forest >... | reverse complement strand
GCGAAATTTTAGAAAAAATTAGCTACTAATGTCGCCCTTCAATGCTGATCACAAACGTTTGATTATTGGTTTAGGCGAAACTGGCCTTTCCTGTGCCCGTTATTTTCATCAACTGCACTTGCCTTTTACACTGTTGGACTCGCGCCTGGATCCACCTCATTTCGCAACCTGTAAACAAGAATTTCCTGATGCCCCTATCTATCTAGGTCCGTTTGAAGCACACCGATTTCAACAAGTTAAAGAATTAATTGTTAGTCCCGGCATTAATCTCAGCGAACCCGTCATTACAGACGCCATCGCTAAAACTGGCGTACGTCCCAAGGGCGATATTGAGTTATTTGCTGGTAAAGCACGAGCCCCCATCATTGCGATCACTGGTACCAATGCAAAGGGAACAGTGACTACCTTGGTGGGTGATATGATCCGCGCTGCGCACTACACTGTCGAGGTCGGCGGAAATATAGGTAAAGCTGCCCTTGATCTGCTACATGCACCTATACCTGATTTTTACGTTTTAGAAATTTCCAGCTTTCAGTTAGAAACTACCTATTCACTCAAGGCCAAGGTGGCAACCGTACTTAACATCAGTCCTGATCACCTGGATCGACATAAAACATTGGAAAACTACGCGCAAACTAAACAGAGTATTTATCAGCATTGTGATATAGCCGTATGGAATCGAGACGATCCCTTGACACGTCCACACTGTTCAGGTGATCCACCCAAAAACATACTCAGTTTTGGCTTAACAAGGAAAAACTCTGATGCATTAGAATTTGGTTTGCGACGAATAAATAACAGCATGTATTTAACACAAGGAGAACAAGGCCTCATCTCTGTTAACCAGCTCTATATCAAGGGACAACATAATTGGGCCAATGCGTTAGCCGCTTTAACGATCGGTTATGCCATTAAGCTTCCATTACCTGCTATGTTAGAAGCATTGTGTCAATTTCAAGGACTACCGCATCGCTGTCAATGGATCAGGGAAGCGCAAGGGGTTGCCTGGTATAACGACTCCAAAGCTACGAATATCGGCGCAACCTTGGCTGCTCTCAATGGCTTAGGTCCTGCCATTCACGGTAAAATTGTTTTAATTGCAGGGGGCTTAGGAAAAGCAGCTGATTTCAATCTACTGAACGCCAGTGTTGCTCGTTACGTTAAAACGGCAATATTGATCGGTCAGGATGCACCCTTGCTAAAACAAGCATTGGAAAAGAGCACTCTAACACAAGCAGCGCGTGATTTACCGTGTGCTGTTTCTATGGCAAAACAAGCGGCAACCCCTGGCGACGTCGTATTATTATCCCCCGCCTGTGCAAGTATGGATATGTTTAACAATTACGTGGAACGCGGTAACATTTTTATGCAGCTAGTATTGGAAGAAGGCTAATATGTCCCAAACTAATTCTCAAGACGAAATTCCTCTTGTTCTGCATGATCGCTATCTGCTTTTTTCGACTTTCATTCTATTGGCCTTTGGATTGTTGATGGTTGCCTCCACCTCAATCGTGATATCAGAACGCCAATACGGACAACCATTTCATTATTTTTTTCATCAATTGTGTTATTTGCTCATCGGCATAGGAGCGGGCGCCGTTATTTTTCAAATAAAAATCAATTACTGGAAACAAATTGGTCTGGCCCTTTTACTCGCAAGTATCGGATTACTTATCCTGGTTTTGTTGCCAGTTATTGGCAAGCAGGTCAATGGCAGTGCGCGTTGGTTAAGCTTCGGTCCCTTTGGTTTACAGGTATCTGAATTTGTGAAACTGGCCATGATCGTGTACCTGGCCGGCTACCTACTTCGTCAAAAAAAACAAATACAAACACAAATACAAGGCTTTCTAAAACCTTTGCTTGTACTGACCTTAATCACATTTCTCTTATTACGTGAACCTGACTTTGGCGCAGCCGCCGTCATTTTACTCACCAGCCTTGGCATGTTGTTTTTAGCAGGAGTACGCCTCTGGCAGTTCACCATCCTTTTCATCGGTGTCATATTCGTTTTAGGTATACTTGCTATCAGTTCCCCTTACCGTTTGGCACGCTTAACTGCCTTTCTTAATCCTTGGATCAACCAATTTGACTCCGGCTATCAATTGACGCAATCCCTCATTGCCTTTGGACGTGGTGGCTGGTTTGGCGTTGGACTCGGAGAGAGTGTACAAAAATTATTTTATCTTCCTGAAGCACACACGGATTTTTTGTTTGCTGTACTAACCGAAGAATTAGGTCTCATAGGAGGATTATTTATGATCTTAATGTTTTCAGTACTGGTTTGGCGTGCTCTGTGCATAGGTCAACACTGTTTTAATGCAGGACAACTCTTTCCAGCATATCTCGCTTATGGAATCGGCCTCAATATTGCCTTACAAGTTATGATCAATATCGGCGTTAATATGGGTGTACTACCGACCAAGGGATTAACACTACCATTGATGAGCTATGGTGGCAGTAGCCTGGTGATTACCTGTATGATGCTCGCTTTATTGCTGCGTATTGATCACGAATATCGATTAAGCGAATTTGGATTTAGATTGGTTTAAGAATTATTCCATCTCTTTGCTGCCATTCTACTACTACTTAACGAAAGCATTATAGGTACACCATGAAAAACCCTCTGATGGGAAACCAAATGGGACGCGTTCGTCATCTTCATTTTGTTGGCATTGGTGGTGCCGGCATGGGAGGTATTGCTGAGATCTTACTCGATGAAGGTTATATTGTTTCGGGTTCAGATCTACAATCTAACGGAATGACACAGCACTTAGAACGGCTAGGTGCACACTTTAAGCAAGGTCACGATGCCAAACACATTGATCAAGCGGATGTACTTATCTATTCCAGCGCCGTCCCTCAAGATAATGTAGAAATTGTACAAGCAAGACAAACACGCATTCCGGTCGTGCCAAGAGCTCTCATGCTTGCAGAATTGATGCGTTTTCGTTATGGCATTGCAGTGGGAGGAACACATGGAAAAACAACAACCACTAGCTTGGTTGCCAGTATTTTAGGAGAAGCTGGATTAGACCCTACTTTCGTTATTGGTGGTCGCCTAAACAGCACTAGCACACACGCGCGCCTTGGTTCAGGCCACTATTTGGTAGCAGAGGCCGACGAAAGCGACGCTTCTTTTCTTTTTTTGAAACCCATGATGGCTATCGTCACAAACATCGACGCCGATCACATGGACACCTATCATGGAAGCTTCCAACGACTTAAACAAGGCTTTATAGAATTTCTTAATCACCTGCCTTTTTATGGGTTGGCAGTTCTGTGCTTGGACGATCCTGCCATACGATTGATCCAGTCGGAAATTATGCGTCCCATCGTCACGTATGGTTTTAGTGAAGACGCCGACGTACGCATTACCTCTTTTCAACAACGGGAGATAAAGAACCACTTTACCGTCTTACGAAAGAATCGTACACCACTGAATATTGTTTTGAATTTACCAGGACAACATAATGCTTTAAATGCAGTGGCCGCTATTACTATTGCTACTGAACTCAATATCGAGGACGGAGCTATACAAACAGCATTAAGTGGTTTCAGTGGTATTGATCGCCGTTTTCAAATATTAGGAGAATTCGTACTCAACAGTGGACATGTTTTACTAATCGATGATTATGGTCATCATCCTCGTGAAATTTCTGCAACATTCCAAACCATTCGTAGTGCTTGGCCGGATCGACGCTTGGTTGTCGCCTATCAACCACATCGTTATACTCGAACACGCGACTTATTCAGCGATTTTGTTGAAATACTATCTCGTGTTGACCATTTGTTATTGTTAGAGGTTTATTCCGCTGGAGAAACACCTATTCCTGGCTCTGACAGCCTCGCATTATCAATACACATCCGCCAATTCAGTGGTTTAAATCCCACCTTGGTGGTAGATAAACACCAACTCTTGCCGCACTTGCACACTATCCTACAGGATAACGATATTCTTCTATTGCAAGGGGCTGGCGATATCGGTGGCATTGCTAAGCACCTTGCTCGCTCTGGATTGGAAATCGATTGATTCATGAAGGAATTACGTGGCCATTTATGCGAAAATGTTCCATTAAAACCATACACCTCGTGGAGAGTGGGTGGACCTGCGCAACGCCTCTATAAACCTAAAGATAGTGCAGATCTGCTGCACTTTATGAAACAATTAACACCCGAAGAACCACTACTCTTCTTAGGGTTGGGAAGCAATACCTTAGTCCGAGATGGAGGGGTTAAAGGCACAGTCGTGATTACACAAGGTGCTCTTTGTCAATTACAAGTGGAAGATGGTACAACGATACGTGCTGAAGCTGGTGTTGCATCTCCTACATTCGCACGATTTGCGGCAAGAAAAAACCTGTGTGGCGCCGAATTTTTAGCGGGTATTCCAGGAACGATTGGTGGCGCTTTAGTGATGAATGCCGGCTGTGATGGCGCAGAGACCTGGGACATTGTCCGTACCGTCGAAACTTTCAATCGCCACGGCAAAAAAAGGATTCGTTTTCCAAGTGAATACCAAATTGCCTACCGTAGCGTCAGTGTTTTCCCTGATGAACACTATTTAGCTGCCACTTTTCAACTAAAACCAGGTAGTAAAGAAGCTTCTTTGGAAAAAATACGAACCCTCTTGCACTACCGTGCGGCCACACAACCTACTAATGAACCCAGTTGCGGCTCTGTGTTTCGAAATCCACCCGGTGATTACGCCGCTAGATTGATAGAAAGCAGTGGATTAAAAGGCTTCAAGATCGGCGGTGCCTCCGTATCCGTCAAGCATGCCAATTTTATCGTCAACGACAACCACGCTAGCGCCGCTGATATCGAAGCACTTATAGCAGTAGTAAGAAACGTCGTTTTTACAAAGCACCGTATTCAGCTCGTGCTAGAGGTTCACATTGTCGGTGAACTATAGTGCATTTGCTCCATCCATCTTAAAGGCAGCGTTAAAAATTTTATGAAAAATTGTCGTGTAGAAAATGCTTAATTTATAGAGGTGCCCTTAAGTATTTAAGAAGAATTTAAGTAGCTTTATAAAATTGGAGATGTCTTTTACTTTACACTATTCTTGCAGTTGTTTGATCACCAATACAAATGATTTCTGTTTTTCTGTATCACTAATTAAACAGCGCTGTGATAAATAAAGCATAAAATAACTCATGGGGAAAATGAATAACATATCAAGCGGGAATTTTAAAAACCCAATTCCACCAAAAGGCCCTAAATAAGAAAAAATCAGTAAAAGTGTCAGATATGAAAAAAACCAATACAGACTATAGCTATTGGGACAGCGATTGTGTCGTTGGTGATAAGTCCAATAAAAAGCAAGCCCAACTGCAACGGCTACATACAGCTTCCAAATAACTGTAAATCCACACCAGTAAAGCATTAAATTGCAAATATAAAAGGCAATATGGCAAACCGTTAAGCTTCCTACCAGCCTAAACGGGCGAAACCGTTCAAAACGCAGTCTGCGTAATGCTAATAGACAAATGGGTCCTATACCGTAAGACAAAATGCTAGCAGAAGCCAAGAATGCCACCATTTTTTGCCAACCAGGAAAAGGCAAGAATGAGAGTGTGCCTACCAAAAAGTTAGTATAAAGTGTAACATAAGGAATTTTATGCCGATTTAATTTTAAAAAAAATGGCGGTAAATAATTATTCAGTGCCATACCGTATAAAATACGCGAAGTGGCGGCTGTATAGACAAGCGTAGTCCCAAAAGGTGAAAAAACAGCGTCAAACAACAGTACAATGGCAATGACGCCGAGCCCTAACACTAATGCTAAACCGACTAAGGGTCCACTATCCCCTGGGAAAGTGAGTTGCTGCCAACCATGCTCTAGGTAGATTTTCGGCACGGCCACTAAAAAACTAAGTTGCAACATAAAATACAGAATAAATCCAATTAACACTGCCCCTAACATCGCGATAGGAAGATTTTTTTGTGGATTCTTAACTTCCCCAGCCAAGATCAGTCCATTCTGAAAACCGGTGAATGCAAAGGCAATTCCACCCGCTGATAAAGCAGAAAACACTTGCATCCAATTTTCACTGGTACTTAAGTGAAAGTGGATATTTTCAACCGAGGGAGCCGTGTGCATTAACGATACAATTGCAACGGACGGTAAAACAAACTTTACCAAGCTTGCATATTTACTGCATTCCGCAAGAAATTTTATACCATACGTATTAAATAAAACTACTCCAAACATGATTACCACAGCAGCGACATAGCCAAGGTGCGAAAGTTTGAAATAAGTCGCTTCTTTAACGAGTAACCAAGGAAAAAAATGGCTCCCATATTGCAATATGGCTTGAATTTCAATCGGTGTCATCACGACATAGGACAACCACGCTACCCAGGAAAATAAAAACCCCACTTCCTTACCGTGTGTTATGGTCGGATAGTTAGACATTCCACCTGATAGCGGTAGCATTGCCCCTAGCTCACAGAGTGGCAAAGCGATGAATAGCATAAAAATCGCCGCAATAATCCAGCTGATTAAGGCATTAGGCCCCGCTATCTGTGCACCAATGTAAGGAGTAAATAACCAAGCTGAACCGATCATGCTACCTGCGGTGGCGATTAGCAAGTTTGTAGTGGAAATGTCACGCTTTAACAACTCATTCTCCAATTTACTCAATTCATTGCGATTCGCCGTTTTTTTTTCGCACTACCCCGTGAGAGCCAAACTTTCCCGCTGTTTTTTAAATAGCTGATTGATTCCTAATTCTGACAAATGCAACAATTGATCAAACTCCCTTTTTGAAAAAGCCCTTCGCTCTGCTGTAGCTTGAAATTCAATAAAATCTCCTTTTTCCGTCATCACCACATTCATATCGGTATCAGCCTTAGAATCCTCTACGTAATCCAAATCTAAAATAAGCTCGCCCTGGTAAATACCCGTGGAAACCGCTGCTACAAGAAAACACAGAGGGTTTTGCTGAATCTCGCCTTTTTTTTTCATTTTTGCTAACGCATCAACCACGGCTACACACGCACCGGTAATTGCTGCCGTACGCGTGCCGCCATCTGCCTGAATCACATCACAATCCACTTGGATCGTATTCTCGCCCAACTGTCTTAGATCCACGCTACTTCGCAATGCTCTGCCAATAAGACGTTGAATTTCCAAGGTACGTCCTGATTGCTTACCGCGCCCTGCCTCTCTATCCATACGTGAATGCGTCGAGCGAGGCAGCATGCCATACTCAGCGGTAATCCATCCTTGACCTGAATTTTTTAAAAATTTCGGAACCCCTGTCATAACACTGGCATTGCATATCACCTTAGTATTGCCAAATTCTATCAAGACAGAACCCTCTGCATACCGAGTGTAATGACGCGTGATACAAACAGGTCGAAGTTCAGTAGCTAAACGGGCAGTAGAACGCATCGTTATTTTCCATAGTAGCTGGACAAATAATTGAATTAGCCCCTTATCGTCCAAGAATCTGTGTTTGATTAAATAAATTGGTGGCCGAAGGCGGAATCGAACCACCGACACAAAGATTTTCAGTCTTCTGCTCTACCGACTGAGCTATTCGGCCTTGAGATCTGCATCCAAAAGCGTAAGGATAAAAAATCGATAAGGAGCTGCGTATTAAAGCGGGTCGCTTCAATTGAGTCAAGTGTATGTATCAGACCCATTCCAGAATACTGCATTTCCTTATCTTCATCTTCGTTATTTTCAGTTATCTTCGTTACATGTATCTTTTTCCTTTCCTTTTCGTGCACTGAAAATTAGGCAGCCAATACACTAACTTTAAATTCTATATGACATGTTGTATCATCCTTGCCGTATGTGATGTGGCTAAAATTTTGGCAATGAGGGCTGTAATAAATGGCTCAAGTACCGACAGAAGCGCATTGGCGTGATTCAGCTCGTACGCCTCGGTTTTTTTTAATAGATGCACGCGCAGCCTTCCCTTTGCTGTTGTTTTTGCTTCACATACGCGTGTGGAGCTTTATTTTAGCATTGCTGGCAATGGCGTTTTTTGCCCTGTTGGAACGATATGGCTTTTCGGTGACAGTTTTTTTGCGCTGGTTACGCACGGTTTTAGCAGGACCACGCAAAATAGCAATTCCTTGGTGGAAAGAGTAGGACACGATGGAATTAAAGAAAGCTTTGTGTGCAATTGCAAAGGCTTTGAAAGTAACTTTTACCCTCAAAGATAAAATTATTACTTATGAAGAGGTATTTTCTGAAGTAGGATTGCTGCCCGCTATTGCGCGTAGAGCCGACCAGCTTTGCTTACTGTGTTTGGGATATGGCATCGGTGTTACGTTTGGTGAAGTAGAGCAATCTTTGTTGGGGGTCAAGGTAACTTTCGACGGAGTAACGCCTAACGTTCTGCGTTACTTATGTATTACGGATGTCCTATGTGAATTAATCCTAGGTGGTGGTTCCGTCGCCAAAACCCCGTTGGACGAATTGATGTACGATTAACATTTAGCCAAAGCTCGGATGCAATTCGATCAATACAACACTAACATAGCAATTTTTGTAAGCTTTTGAGAGGTTTGAATGTCGTACTCCCCAATTTCACGGAACAGTGAGCCTTTACGCACAGCCATTGCGCGGGCTTATTGTGCCGATGAGAGTAATGCAGTTAAACAATTGGCCGCAGCAGCTGCGCTTTCGGATGATGTTATCTCGAACATTGCCGAAGTTGCACGTAACTTAGTGCAGCAAATTCGCAAAAAACGTCTATCGAAAGGTGGACTGGATGCTTTTCTACATGAATATAGCTTGTCCAGCCAGGAGGGTATTGCGTTAATGTGCTTGGCAGAGGCACTATTACGCATTCCTGATAGTGCGACTATTGATGCTCTGCTAGAAGATAAGATCAGTCACGCAGACTGGGCATCGCATCTAGGACAAAGTTCATCTTTTTTTGTTAATGCCAGTACCTGGGGATTGCTGCTGACGGGGAAATTACTTAAATCGGATGAACAAGGTGGATTAGGCGTTGCATTGCGTCGATTCATCGGACGTAGTAATGCACCAGTGATTCGTGCCTCTGTTAAACAGGCCATGCAGTTGCTGGGTCGCCAATTTGTTATGGGTCAAACCATCGCAGAAGCGCTGACACGTGCCAGGAAATATGAAACGCAGGGCTATCGTTTCTCCTATGATATGTTGGGAGAAGCGGCACGTACTGCAAAGGATGCAGAGCGTTATTTTCTCGCTTATCAGTCAGCTATCAGTGCTATTGGTAACGTGTTACCAGAAAAATCATTGCGGGATGCACCGGGTATTTCTATCAAATTATCAGCTTTACATCCTCGTTATGAATTGGCAAAACAAGATACGGTAGTTCCGTTTTTGGTGCGTCAGCTTAAATCTTTAGCTCTACAGGCTAAGAAAAATAACATCAGTTTAACCGTTGATGCAGAGGAAGCTGATCGCTTAGATATTTCTTTGGATATCATTGAAGCCGTATTTTGCGACCCAGAATTAGCAAATTGGGAGGGATTTGGCTTAGCTGTGCAATCCTATCAGAAACGTGCACCGTTCGTGATTGACTGGTTGGTCCAGCTTAGTCAAAAACAAGGCAAGCGCTGGATGGTACGATTGATTAAGGGCGCTTACTGGGATACAGAGATTAAAAATGCGCAAGTCAAAGGCGTAAAAGGTTATCCGGTGTTTACGCGCAAAGTGTCCACTGATATTTGTTTTGTCGTCTGTGCAAAAAAATTATTTGCGCACAAAAAAGAAATTTATCCACAATTTGCCACACATAACGCTTATACTTTAGCGACTATTCTGCAATTGGCGGGAGAAAATCGGGATTTTGAATTTCAATGTTTGCACGGCATGGGTTATACCCTTTATGAAAATATTGTTGGACGAGATCAACTTGACATTCCCTGTCGCGTTTACGCGCCGGTAGGTGGGCATGCAGATTTGCTGGCCTATCTTATTAGACGCTTGTTGGAAAATGGCGCTAACACGTCCTTCGTGAATCGTATTGTAGATCCGGCGGTGCCGATCGAGGAACTCTTGATCGATCCAATAGATAAATTACAACAACTACATGTAATTTCTCATCCTAAAATTCCTTTGCCTGCCGACATTTATGGAATGGGACGAAAAAATTCTATAGGTATTGATTTTGCAAATACCGAAACGTGCTCCATGTTGTTTGAACAAATGGAAAAAGCTTCTAGACATGGCTACTTATCAGCGGGTCCCATTATTAATGGAAAGTTAGAATCAGGTGAAAAAAAACGGTCGCTGGTTAATCCTGCGAAAACTCAGGTAATAATAGGAGAGGTGGCTCTTGCCAGTACAGAACAAGTTGAAACAGCGCTTGCGAGTGCGCACCAATATTTTTCTACCTGGGTTAACACAGCGCTAGAGACTCGAGCTGCTTGCTTGAATCGCGCTGCTGATCTATTTGAAGAGCGATTAGCCATATTCATGGATTTGGCAGTACGTGAAGGTGGTAAGACCTTGCCAGATGCGTTGGCAGAGGTACGGGAAGCAATTGATTTTTGCCGCTATTATGCCATGCAAGCGTGTCTCGATCTCACGCCTCGACAATTGGAAGGCCCTACAGGTGAGGAAAATACTCTCAGTTTTCGAGGTAGAGGTGTCATTGCTTGCATCAGTCCGTGGAATTTTCCATTGGCAATTTTTATTGGGCAAGTCACCGCTGCATTGGTGGTTGGTAATACTGTGTTAGCAAAGCCTGCTGGTCAAACACCGTTGATAGCGGCAGCGGCAGTTCAATTACTGCATGAAGCAGGAATTCCAGGCCAAGCATTACATTTAATACCAGCAAGTGGCGCTGTGGTAGGCCCAAAATTGACGCTCGACCAACGGATCAAGGGCATTGTATTTACCGGTTCCACAGAAACAGCTCAGGCGATTAATCAGGGTTTAGCAAATCGTGGTGGAGCCATTACTCCTTTCATCGCGGAAACGGGTGGTCAAAATGCTATGATTGTAGATTCCTCTGCTTTGTTGGAACAAGTTGTAGTCGATGTCTTAAATTCTGCTTTTGGAAGTGCTGGACAGCGCTGCTCTGCTTTGCGTGTGCTGTTTGTGCAGAATGAAATGGCTGATAAGCTGATCGAAATGCTTTGCGGTGCAATGGCAGAATTACAGCTAGGTGATCCAGCACAACTTGTTAGCGATATAGGTCCTGTGATTGATAGCGCTGCAAAAAAAAATCTGGAAGAACATTTTAATCGCTTACAACGAGAGGCTAAACTGCTCTATCAAGTTAACCTGCCGGACGACATTGATAGAACCAATTTTTTTGGACCCGCTTTGTTTGAATTAAATAATTTGGAATGTTTAGAACAGGAGGTATTTGGCCCTATTTTGCACGTCATTCGCTACGCAACTGAGAAACGTGAAGAAGTTATCGCCTCTATCAATCATACGGGTTACGGTTTAACTTTAGGTATACAGAGCCGAATCCAGAGTACTATCAATACGATTATTCGTCAGGTGCATGCGGGTAATCAATATGTTAATCGGACAATGATAGGTGCTGTTGTTGGCGTACAGCCTTTTGGTGGCGAAGGTTTATCTGGAACGGGTCCGAAGGCGGGGGGGCCGTACTACTTACCTCGTTTGTGCGTAGAGCGGACACTATCCGTCAATACCGCGGCAGCGGGAGGCAATGCTTCGTTGCTGTGCTTGGAGGAATGATGGATGGATCATAGCTTTGTTTTTTCTACCTTTGTTATCTTTACAGGAGCAGCTATTTTAGCAACAGTTGCGCTTTACACGCGACAATCGTTGTTAGTGGCCTATATGGTATTGGGTGTGCTGATGGGGCCAAGTGGCTGGAAGTTGGTGCCAAACATCAATGTAGCGCGTGGCATTGGTGATGTAGGGATTATATTTCTTTTATTTTTGGTAGGACTTGATCTTACTCCGCGGGAATTTTTTAGTAGCTTGCGAAAGACTGCTTTAGTGACATTAGTATTTAGCGCCCTCTTTACCATGATCGGTTTCGCTGTAGGTTATCTGTTTAGCTTTACTTTATTAGAAAGTCTCTTGATAGGTGTAAGTCTAATTTTTTCGAGCACGATCATTGGGTTAAAACTATTACCCACCTTGGCTTTGCATCATAAGCCGATCGGCGAAAGGATGATTAGTGTCTTACTACTACAAGATTTGTTGGCTATTGGCATGTTATTGTTTGTGCACGGTGCACAGATGACGGGATCAAAGTTGGCAGATTTGGGATTGACTGTGATTACATTTCCCCTGTTTCTGGGGTTTGCCTTCCTTATTCAGCATTATTTTATTAGTAAATTGTTTGCGCGTTTTGATCGAGTCAAAGAATATTTGTTTTTGGCTGCGTTGGGTTGGTGTCTGGGCTTAGCTGAGCTGTCGCGTGCTTTAGGTCTTTCAGCGGAAATAGGTGCTTTTTTGGCAGGTGTTTCGATTGCAGAGGGACCTATCGCAGTTTTCATTGCCGATAATCTGAAACCGTTACGCGATTTTTGTTTAATCATGTTTTTCTTTGCTATCGGCGCAAGTTTTGATCTGCATTATTTGCCGGTAGTCATCATACCTGCGCTTTTTTTAGCTAGCTTGGTGTTATTAATTAAACCTTGGCTATTTCAAGTTTTACTGCGTTGGTCGGGCGAGAAAAAGAATATTGCGCGGGAAGTGGGTGTGCGTTTGGGGCAAGCGAGTGAATTTTCCTTATTGATTGCGTACCTGGCAGCGGAAACCTCACCTGCTTTAATCGGTGGAAAAGCGAATTACCTGATTCAAGCCGTTACTATTTTGACGTTTGTTGGTTCGTCCTACTGGGTAGTTTTGCGTTATCCTACACCATTGGCATTGAATGAGAAGATGCGGGTAGACTAGCAGGTGTATTGGTGTTGTCCGGAACTTGATTTTACATTTAGTAGTGGCTAGGGGATCTTATGACGTTTATCACACTTCTATTGTGTTTAGGCTTGGAACGATTTTTGCATAAAGGTAATTGGCTTGGTCGCTTTAATTGGTTCGAGCAGTATGTTGACAAAATACATCACTTGATGCGGGATCAAGCCTGGGCTCAGTCGCATTATGTTTTTTTAGTGCTTGTCGTATTGCCTTCTGTGATAGTAGTGGCAGTTATCTATGCCTTAAGCTCACTGTTTGTGCATGGCTTACTTGCTTTTTTTGTCGGTGCATTTGTTCTATTTTATTGTTTAGGACCTGTGGATATTTATGAAACAAAGAAGGTGGATCAATCGATATTTTGGCAAGCGAATGAAACCCTGTTTGCAGTTGTGTTTTGGTTTGCTGTATTAGGTCCAGTTGCAGCGCTCATTTACCGCTTGGTAGAACGTTCTGTGCATATCCATGCTAATGAGCTGACATTTAGTGAAGCAGCGAGCAAAGTGCTGGCAATTCTTGATTATTTGCCCGTTCGTCTATTATCCATCCTTTATGCCCTCGGTGGTAATTTTGTTTGCACAAGTCCAGTGTGTTTGAAGTACTTGTTGAGAGATGCATCGTTTAATTGCGAGCTCTTAGACAAAAGCGGCCGTGTTGCTTTGGGGTTAGGAGAGACGGCTGAATTAACAGCGGAGAATTATCACCAATCCTTAGGATTAATTGAGCGTGCTTTTATTCTTTTTTTGTTCATTACATTTGCCGTTGCGTTGGGAGTATTATTAAAAACGTGAAATGTTATGTAGTTTTAGAAATATTCTCTAGGGACGGAGACTGCCATTAATTTTATGATGGAGCGAACACCAAATCTGGACTGCGACCCCATTGAAACAAAAGAATGGTTAAAAGCGTTGTCGTCTGTTTTAAGAGTCGAAGGCGGTGCTCGAGCTGAATTCTTGATGCAGCAACTCATTAATATGGCGCGACAAAAGGGTTTAGCTTTAGCAGACGCTTTAGTTACTCCTTATATTAATAGTATCTCAGTCAATGCTGAACCCGCTTTCCCAGGTAATGAAGCATTAGAAGCACGCATTGCGGCTATCATTCGCTGGAATGCCGTTATGATGGTATTGCGAGCAGGAAAAATTTCTCCAGAATTGGGTGGTCATATTGCTACCTATGCCTCCGCTGCTACTTTATACGAAGTTGGTTTTAATCATTTTTTCCGTGCTGCCTCGGATGCGCATGGCGGTGATTTGCTTTACATACAGGGCCATTCTTCCCCAGGCATCTATGCAAGGGCCTTTTTAGAAGGACGATTAAGTCATACTCAGCTTGCACATTTTCGTCAAGAAATTGGCGGCCAAGGCATTAGTTCCTATCCACATCCTTGGCTAATGCCAAATTTTTGGCAGTTTCCCACCGTTTCTATGGGGTTAGGGCCCATGCAGGCGATTTATCAAGCACGCTTTTTAAAATACCTACAGAACCGTAACTTATTACATACGCAAAATAGAAAAGTATGGGTGTTTTGCGGTGATGGCGAAATGGATGAACCCGAATCACTGGGTGCACTCTCAATTGCGGCACGTGAAAAATTGGATAATCTTATTTTTGTCATCAATTGTAATTTGCAAAGACTGGATGGCCCAGTTCGTGGAAATGGAAAAATTATACAGGAATTAGAAGGTATTTTTCGTGGCTTTGGCTGGAACGTCATCAAAGTGATCTGGGGGCGTACGTGGGATGCGCTTTTAGCAAAAGATCAGTTGGGCTTGTTGCAACGTGTGATGATGGAAACCGTTGATGGCGAATATCAAAATTGTAGAGCAAGAGATGGTGCCTATGTTAGGGAACATTTTTTTGGAAAATTTCCTGAATTGAGAGCAATGGTAGCAGACTTGAGTGATGAAGATATATGGCGCTTGGAACGAGGAGGCCATGATGCTAAAAAAGTTTACGCTGCTTATAAATTAGCGGTTGAACATATTGGGCAGCCGACGGTTATTTTGGCTAAAACCATCAAAGGTTATGGTATGGGCTCAGCCGGCGAAGGACAAAATATTACACACCAGCAAAAAAAGATGACACATGAACAACTGCTGTTATTTCGCGATCGATTCAAACTGGCGATCAGTGACGAAGAGATTGAAAATTTAAGTTTTCATCATCCCGGAAAAGAAAGTCCTGAAATAGCTTATTTACAAGAAAAACGTAGAAACTTAGGCGGCTATTTACCTGCACGGCGTATTCGTTGTGAACAAACAGTAACGATACCCGCGCTTGAGGCATTTACCAAGTTATTACAGGATTCCGGTGCGCGTGAAATCTCTACCACAATGGTCTTTGTAGAAATTTTACGGCAACTTTTAAAAGATAAAATCCTAGGATATCGTATTGTACCCATTGTTCCCGATGAGTCACGTACCTTTGGAATGGAAGGTCTGTTTCGTCAGATTGGAATTTATTCACCGGTAGGCCAGCGTTATAAACCAGTAGATGCTGATCAATTAATGTACTATCGTGAAGACTCGAAAGGTCAGCTGTTGGAAGAAGGAATTAATGAAGGTGGCGCATTTTGTTCTTGGATGGCAGCGGCAACATCGTATAGTACCAATAATTTCAGTACGGTCCCTTTTTATATTTATTACGCAATGTTTGGCTATCAACGAATAGGAGATTTTATTTGGGCCGCCGGTGATATGCAAGCACGAGGATTTATCTTAGGTGCGACAGCCGGTAGGACCACACTGGCAGGTGAAGGTTTACAACATCAAGATGGTCATAATCTTCTATTTTTTTCAGTCGTTCCAAATTGTGTAGCGTATGATCCTTGCTTTTCCTACGAGCTTGCCGTCATTATTCAAAATGGTTTGTTTCGCATGATACAAAATCAAGAAAATGTGTTTTATTACCTAACATTGATGAACGAAAATTACAAGCATCCGCCCATGCCACAGGGAAGTGAGCTGGGTATTGTCAAGGGTATGTATTTGTTAAAAAAGAGTAGCGCGCTGAATCGACGACATGTGCAATTACTGGGATCTGGTACCATTTTGAATGAGGTCATTGCAGCAGCGGAGATGCTCGAGAAGGATTATGCAGTAACGGCAGATATCTGGAGCGTCACGAGTTTTTCGGAATTGCGTAAGGAAGCATTGGCAATTGAACGTGATAATTTGTTGCATCCTACTAAACGAGCCAAACAGAGTTATGTTGCACGCTGTTTGTCAGATCGCTCCGGGCCCGTGGTCGCCGTCTCAGATTACATCCGTTTAAATGCAGATCAAATTCGAGGTTTTTTTAAACAACGTTATATAGTTTTAGGAACTGACGGTTTTGGTCGTAGTGATACGCGGGAGCAACTGCGTCGATTCTTTGAAGTAAACCGTTTTTATATTGTTATTGCCAGTTTGTATGCCTTGCAAGCAGAGGGTATGGTGGAAACCGAAGAAGTGGAGCGAGCTTTTGCAAGCTACGCCATTGATCGGGAAAAACCAAATCCTTTCACTGTGTAGAGGAGAAACTATTTGTCTAACTTAAAAGAAGTTCGCGTACCGGATTTGGGTAATGTTTCTGCAGCAGCTATTATCGAAATACCTATTAAGGTGGGTGACAGTGTTCAAGCCGAGGATGCTTTGCTTACGCTAGAAAGCGATAAAGCATCAATGGACATACCAGCACCATTTGCAGGAAAGGTACAGAAAATCACGGTAAAAGTAGGCGATAAAATCTCTCAGGGTGATTTGATTGTCCTATTAGAAGTTGAAGCAGGTGCTGTTGGAAACCTTGTAGAAGCAGGACACTCTGCCGATCACGAAGCGACAAAAATTGAAAAAAAAGCGCTATCTGACGCATCACAAATAACTGCGCAGATAGACGATGTTGCTATTAAAGTCGACGCTGTGCCAAGCGATGTAGCGCAGGAGGAGGAGGAAGACCAGGGAGATGATATCCATGCTGGACCTAGTGTTCGGCGTTTGGCACGTGAATTTGGACTTGATCTGACTCAGATGATAGGAACTGGCCAAAAGGGCCGTATTACAAAGGAAGATCTACAGAAATTCGTAAAAACTCACTTAAAATCAACTGAAACCGGCGTCGCAGTGGGTTTGCCGGCTGTTCCATCTATAGATTTTTCTCAATTTGGTGAAATCCAGGCAACACCTTTATCCCGAATCAAGCGATTAACCGCACAAAACTTACACCGCAATTGGCTGTTAGTACCGCATGTCACTCAGTTTAATGAAGCGGATATCACTGAGCTTGAGGTGTTTCGTAAAGCACAGACAGCCTTTGCTACAAAACAAGCGGCTAAATTAACACTGTTGGCATTCATCATGAAAGCGGTGGTAACAACCCTCAAAGCATTTCCCACTTTTAATGCTTCTTTATCTGCGGATGGTGAACAGCTTATCCTGAAAAAATATTTTCATGTTGGTATTGCCGTAGATACCCCAGAGGGTTTAGT
>Ga0206982_1193_pt1 | contig 17887 bp, 14 predicted proteins | sample Alteio_BWMinCont_18_FD_153493 | JGI IMG/M metagenome (GOLD analysis project Ga0206982, IMG submission 153493) | Enriched cells from forest soil in Barre Woods Harvard Forest LTER site, Petersham, Massachusetts, United States -... | ecosystem: Environmental > Terrestrial > Soil > Temperate forest >... | reverse complement strand
AATTGGTCAAACAAGTAGAGATGATGGTCCAGGAAATCGGGTTGCTCCAAGATCAGATCAAGAATATGACGGGCCACTATGGTCATGGAGCGGCCGTTGGAACGATGGATGACTCTTTGGGAAACTCCTGGTCGGACATTGCAAATATGGTCAATCAAGGCATAAACCCGGGAGATGCCACGCAAGTCAAACAATACAAGGATTCCCTGCACGCCTACGCCACCAAATTTCCGGCTTTGGATCCCTCGCTTCAAACAGCGAATCCGCGGATCAACGCTGATTACGCATCCTCTTATAGAAACGCCATTGCCGGTCTGGGTTTTGCGGATTCATCTGTCGGCCAAGTGGACTCCTATTTAGGTGATCTGAGCGTGCTGCGTGACCGGGTTGATCAAACCGATAATCTGAAGAGTGCCATTGATCTTAATACAGCCGTGAATGTAAAAATTGCTCAACTCAACGCTCAAATGGCCAAGTTACAAGCGGCGCAATTGGCGTTACAAGCCAACGGTCAAAATATCGAGAATAATGATTATGCAGCCCAATCCGAGTTTTTCTCGTCGAAGTGACCCATGGATAGTCCCTACGCCGGATACACAACAACTATTTTGAATTCAATCGACGCTTCTGTTCATGGGTTTACGCAAACCGTTTTTCAAAATATTGTCGGGGCTTATCAGCGGGAAATTTATCTCGTGCTCGTTCTCTATATCGCCTTGTTTGGGGGTGGCGTCCTGATGGGGACCATCGAATTAAGTTTCCGACGGACGGTGCGGCATATATTCTTTATGGCGATGGTGGTGGCTATCGCCACGCATTGGGATATGTTTGCCCTTTTCTTCAACGATGTGGCCACAGACGGGCCGGGAAAACTCATTAATACAATCTCCGGCGGATTGTTTGATCCGAATGCGCTGCTCAGTGACGTGTTTGACAAAGGGATGACGGCCGCCAATGAGATCAACCAAAATGCCGGTTTTAGAACCATGGGTTTTCTGATTATCGGGTATTCGGTTTTTTATGCGACGATGATTGGCATTGGTTTTGCTGTATTTCTATTGGCTCTGTCCAAGATTGCTTTAGCGATTCTATTGGGATTGGCTCCGTTATTCACATTACTCTTGTTATTCCCCGCGACGAAAGACTATTTTAGTCAGTATCTTCGGCAAATCGTTACGTTTGCGCTTGTCCCCGTATTTACCTCCGCTATTCTGGCCCTTTTTTTAAAAATAACTCAAGACGCTGTAACGCAACTTAACGTTGTTCTACAAACGCGTTCAGGACATGGGGGCCCCGAATGTTTTTTTGTCATTTTCTCTTTTGGAATTCTTTTCATGCTGCTGCTGCAGGTTCAATCGATGGCTTCGGGTGTGGCCGGAGGGCTTGGGATTCATGTCGGCGCGGTCAGTCATTGGGCCAGAAGGCTTGGCGGTTGGACAGCCCAGGCTTCCGTGGATCGAACGAAGCAAGCCGGCACAAAATTCATGTCCGGGATGTCACTTGTAAGAAATAGATTAAGACGGCCTCTGTCAGAGGATGAAGGAAAGTGAATCCACCAGCGGATAACCAGGCTTATGACTGGTTTTCAGACCGGTATCAGAGCATCGTCGTTAGTCGGAACCGGTGGCTGGTGGTCGCTCTTTTAGCGTTGGGTTTAACGGTCTGTCAGGCGATCGCGCTCATTTGTTTGATTCCATTGAAAACATCGGTTCCGTTTCTTATTCAAGAAGAAAAAACAGGGGCCATATCCACCATCCAACCGGTTGTTGGAGATGCGTCCATCACCTATGGGGAGTCTGTTAAAAAATATTTTATTGGGCGCTATCTTATCTTGAGAGAAACCTACGATCCGCTTGACCTAACCAACAACTACAATGCCGTGAGCCTAATGTCTGACACCGATGAAACGCAGCGGTTCAATCAGGTGTTATCCGCCAACAACAAATCAAATCCCGTGGCCGTCTATGCCGACCACACCAGGCGTCTCATTCGGATCAAATCCATCTCCTTCCTGAATGAAACAACCGCCCAGGTCCGTTTTAATGCCACAGAGAAAAAATTTAATGAGTCTGAAAACGTCAGTGCTTGGATTGCAACGCTCGGTTTTCGATTTGGATCCCCTCCTGCATTAGATTCAGAACGATTGGTTAATCCCGTTGGATTCCTCGTAACCACGTACCGCATAGATCAGGAGGTACTTCCGTGAATAAAAAAAGGTGGGTCGTTCTCGTGTCTGTCTCCTTCTTTGTCAGTTGTATCAGCGGGTTAGCATGGCCCCAAAATGAACCCCGCGGCAGCGTTATCGATAGCCGCGTTAAGATGCTTTTATATAACGAAAACCAAGTGTATCGACTGACAGCCTACTACGGCTATCAAATCGATTTGCAGATGGGGACCGATGAAGAAGTGAAAACAGTGGCGACCGGAGACAGTGTTGGTTGGCAAATTGTGGGGGCGGGCCAACACATCTTTATCAAACCCATGGCCGATCGGGCGAGTACCAATCTGTCCGTCGTCACGGACAAAAGAACCTATGTCTTCGATCTCGTATCAAAACCGGTGAAGGACCAAGCGGACATGACGTATTTTGTGAAATTCCAATATCCTCATAGCGGTCCCACTATCAATCCCGGCTCTGTGCCCAAACCGGCGGCGGATTTTAATTTTGATTACAAAATATCGGGCAACAGGACATTGCGGCCGATTCGGGTGTTTGATGATGGAGAATTCACGTATTTTCAATTTATACGGAAGAGAGAACGTGAATTGCCGGCGATCTTTCTCTTGGATATGGATCAAAAGGAAAGCCTTGTGAATTACCGAATGCAAGGCGAATACGTGGTCGTTGAACGGCTGGGGGAAACGTTTCGCCTCCGGAGTGGGAAAAATTTTGCTGTTGTCGAAAACCAATGGATGCCGACAACACCGGTTTCTGGTGAAAAATAATCATGAATCAAAAACCAGGCAATGAAAATTCTGATGCGCCGCCTCCCTTCGCTTCTGAGATCTCCACGGCGGTGGGTCACGGGAAAAATTACGCGATCTTGGTTGGGTTGGTTGCGCTGGGATTACTACTGGCGACGGTCATCCTCAAAAGCAAACGTCAAAAAGAAAAACATGGATCAACGATTCAACCCGCAACCGGCATGACAGGGCCGACTTTTATTCAGCCTTCACGAATCCCACCCATCATTCGACCGGTCGCCTCAACGCAGGAGGTTCCCAAGCGAATTGTGTTGCCAACATCGCATTTTTCAACGGAGGCCGATGCGGTGGTTGAAATCAGGCGGAAATCCCCGATGGTGATATTCAACAAAGCAGTCTTGTCAGCGACTCCAGGTCTCCCCACATTGGCTGGATTGCCCAATTCGTCCAATGGGTTGCCCGCATCCGTCAATGTTCCGCTCCCCGCGGGTTTCGCGCCGACCGTGGCCGCTCGTGCTCATGCAGGTCAAATGGGAGACCGAACCTATATTATGGAGCAGGGGAAATTGATCGATGCGGTCTTGGAATCGGCTATTAATTCGGATCATCCAGGCATGTTAAGAGCTCTTATTTCCGAGGATATTTATGGTGATAGCGGGGACGTGGTTCTTTTGCCGCGTGGCTCTCGTCTTATTGGGGAGTATGACGCGGGAGTTATTCGCGGGCAGGATCGGATATTTGTGCTGTGGCAACGAGCGATTCGACCGGATGGAATCGATATTCAACTGATGTCGGCGGGCACGGATTCTTTGGGCCGTACCGGTATCGAAGGCCGCGTCGATAATCATTTCTGGGCCATGTTCGGCGCCGCGAGTCTTCTGAGTCTCATTGGCGCCGGTGCTGCCAATCTGGGTGTGCATGCCAGTGATAACGCGAATTCCATCGCGGCGTATCGAGAAGGTGTGGCAAAAAGCTTCAGCGAAGCCGGCAATAATGTATTGGGAGACTTCGTAAGAATTAAGCCAACCATCATGGTCGATCAGGGCGAACGAATAAAAGTTTTTGTTTCGAGGGATCTTTATTTTGATGCGGGGATTCTCAATCAAAATCAAGCACAGCTCATCCCATTTCAATAATTTCATCTTGATGGAAATATTGCTTGAAATACACCGCGTTGGAAACTTTCTTAAAACCCCTGATTCCATTTCTCGATCGAGACGGAGTCACTGAATTATCAATCAACAAGCCAGGAGAGCTTTGGTCTGAAATGAATGGTGAGATGACCTGGGCGATGGTTCCGGAATTGGATCAGGACCATTTGCTGTCCATCGGCCGATTGATTGCGCAGTCAACCGATCAAGAGATAAGCGCCGAAAAACCGCTTCTCTCCGCCACGCTTCCCAATGGCTACAGGATCCAAGTGATATTTCCGCCGGCCGCTTCAACCGTTTGCCTCTCTATTCGAAAGCCCTCTTCGGTTCATCTTGACTTGGATGTCTATGAAAAAATGGGGTCTTTTAAAGAACAAGCGTCGCAGGCTTACAGCATAAAAAAGAACAAAAATGAAATTCTCGAGAAATTGCATGCGCAGGGGAAAACAAAAGACTTTATACGGATGGCCGTTGGCATGAAGAAAAATATCCTCATTGCTGGGGGAACAAGCACGGGAAAAACCACCTTTCTCAATGCCTGTTTGCGCGAAATCCCGAAACACGAGCGGATTATTACAGTGGAAGACGCGCGGGAGGTGGTGGCGGACCACCCAAATACGGTTCATTTATTATCGTCACGTGGTGACCAAGGACGCGCTCACGTTACGCCGCAACAACTGATCGAAGCCTGCCTCCGTCTAAGACCGGATCGAATTATTATGGGCGAACTCAGGGGCGCAGAAGCCTTTGCCTTTTTACGGGCCGTCAATACTGGCCATCCGGGGTCGCTCGCAACCATTCACGCGGATTCACCTCTCATGGCTTTTGAGCAATTGGCTCTTATGGTCATGCAATCCGATCTCGGCTTAAATCGTGACCAGATCATGAACTACGTGAAACAAATTATTCAAGTCGTGATCCAGTTAAAACGAGGCGAAAAAGGACACCGCTATGTATCGGAGATTGTGTGTCGTTTTGAGTAACTTCCCCCTTGAGTTCTTATTTTGTGCCTCGCCGGACCCACTCCAGGAAGAATATATCAGCAATGAAATAGTGGTTATTTTCCCGCTCGACCAGGCCTTTTTTTAAAAGAGCATCGATGGCCTTTTGAACGGCTCCGGGGCTTCCTAAATTAAATTGATTGATAAATCCTTGAGAATAAATTGAAGAATTGCTCGTGGACAAACCGACCACCAGATCCCTTTGCTTGTTGGACAAGTTATCCCAGAGTGTGGTGTAGGCATACGATTGGGCTGCCAAACAAGCGCCGAGCGCTTTATTTATATCTTCCAGAGTTACTCTTGTCCGAGGGGCCACGGTATTGAAAACTTCATGGCATAGCTGTTGGGTGTAATAAGGATGCCGTTCAGTAAGTGCCAGAATGCGTTCAATCGCATCTTGCCCAGCGGTAATATGGACCGATTTAAATCGGGATCGAATAAAGGAGGTCAATTCCTCCTGAGGGATGGTACCCAGTGGAAAAGATTTGGCGATATTATAGAGGGGTTTGGCTTTATCAAGGAAGAGTTCGGCCAACAGATGTCGTTTGGATCCCATGAAAACATAGGAGACGCGATGATGGTGCTGGATGCGGGATCTGAGCGCGCGCTCCAGTTCTCCATTGGAGGTAAGGCTGGCCACTTCCTGAAATTCGTCAAAGACAACCACCACTCTTTTCTTACGCTTTTTGGCAATTTCTTCCGGCATGTTATAGATGCCATCGATCCATTTTTCAAGATCGCGGCGCGGCGCATCAAAATCAATCTCGATTTCGGCCGGTGCATCTCCTTTCATGACGATTTTGGGTACGATGGTGGGGAAATGATCACGCACGAACCGCATGGCCTGTGCAATCTTAGTGGCGCTTGCCAGGGTGAGCGCCTGTGCATACATTTTTCCAAAACCCATCAAGGAAGAGACTCGGAAGAAATCAACGTAAACGCAGATGAACCCCTTCTTTTTGAGGACATCCATGACCCGGAAGATAAGAGACGTCTTTCCATAGCGGCGGGGGGAAAACAAAAGGATGTTTTGGCCGCTGGCCAAATCTGAGGTGAGGGTAGCGAGCTCTTGTTCCCGGTCCGTGAAATAGGGGCCCTCGACAACTTCTCCAAATAGAAACGGGTTTTTCATTGATTATCCTCTTTGTATTATACTTAATAGTATAACGCACATTAGGATAAATCCCCTGGGCGGTATTTTCTTTTTTGGCAACGACCATGATTTCCCTTTCCCCAAATCCTTATTGTTCTTCTCGATCGATCAATAACGGGCTTTCCCATCTTCAATTGTAATGACTTTTTCAGAATAAAGTTTGCCAATTGGTGAGGTGGAAGGGTCCAAGAGGGCTCCAAATGGAATACGAATATAAACATCGGTCTTGTCCTTATAGGTCGGACCATAGGTCACTTTTATAGAACTAATATGAGGTGTCGACACATCTTCAAACTCTTTCGACGGAATAGCGATCGTTCCCTTATGCGTCTTCAAAATAACAGTCAATATTTTTGATTTGGGATCATTCTCATGGTTTGAGCAGCGGACCGAGAGCTCGCTCTTCCCATAGGGATCGGGCAGTTGAAGGGTGGCGACAATCGAATACAAAGGCGCTACGTCCTCTTCATCCCCAAGGAGAGGCATAGCAAGGAAACTGACCAAAATAATTCCGCCTATTCTTTTCATGATCTTTGAGCGTCGATTATGCACAAATTGTTGGCTCCTTCTGCCTATTGAGGTTCTCGCGCTGAACGAGGTCATCTTCCCAAAAACAGATGGGAAAATCTCATCCTTTGATCCTTTCAGACCTCAATGCACCTGCCGTGCAACGGTGTTGTGTCAATGGATGGTTTGGGAGGATCGAAATGAGTAGAGGAAATTGCGGCGCGACAGATTTTGCCCCGGAGTCTGATCAACGCATTATTTATGGGTTGATTTTGGAACTGATCGCGCGATTTGGCTATGTTTCAGCTGATGAAATCAGCTATGCGCTTGAAATTAATTGGCCATGCGCTCGACGCCGACTTGATTTTCTTGTTAAAGCCAATATCATAAAAAAATTCCCCAGTTTAACGCTCCCTTCTGACTTCTTTTGCCTTACCGTCGCGGGACGGCAATTGTGTAAAAAATGGGGAGACTCAGATGAAATTTCTGATTTTACCCCCGGTCGTTACAAGGCTCTGTTCCAACTCCATAGTCGGTTCATCGTGAAATCGTATGTGGCGATCCGCAGACTTTTGGGCCCAGATTTTCTCGGTTGGGTCAGCGAAGAAATGCTGCAACGAGAGGGAGAGTCGGTTGTTACGAATAGAAATATCCATGGGAAAAGAATTTTTGACGGTGAAATTTTTCTGAATACCGCTCTCCACACCACTGTTGAAACAACGCCAGGAATGATTCAATCAAGGGAGCGGGCAATTATTGAACGGTGGCGGTGCGGGTTTGAATTGGAACTAACTCTTAAAAGCCCTGGTCAGTATTCCAAGCAGTTTCAAGGTCTCGCGCCCCAAGTTTATGACGGGTTCCGACAAGAGCAGCTTATCCAGATGGTCCTTTTTCTCTACAGATCCCCCGCTATTTTTGACCGTTTATTCAAATATGTTACCCATCCCCAGAACGACTATGGCCAATGTATTTTTTATTTTTCTCAGACAGACGATTTTTTTGACCATTTGGGCGATTGTGCTGTGATCAAAGTTCTTGAAGGTAAGTACAGGTCAATGCCAGCCCGTGAAATTAACCAAATCAAGGTGGTGGACCTATGTTGATCGTAGAAACGAAATTCCGCCGGATTCTCCGTTTCAGCGTGCCTGAGATTCTGTTGGTATTCGCAGTGATCTGTTTTTTAATGCGGATTTTGGGCATTATCAAATTTTTTCGAAGCGGCGTTTGTTGTTATAGGGACGGCTGGACCGCTTGGTTTTTTTCTGCTTTTTTCTCTTATTTTTGGCTACTGGGTTGGGAATTGGTTCGTGATTTCTTCCAAAAAAAACACGTCTGCCACCGTGTTTTCCAAGTTTCATTCGTAAGTATCGTTGTGTGTTGGCTCGTGGCTCTGAAATGGGGTGAATCGTTAAAGAGATCTAAGCCGATGATCCTCATATTTCAAGGCGGAATCCCGACTGCCTGTGTTCTATTGGCTTTGCTCGTTTTTGGTCTTGTCGTATCGATCTGCATTGCTTCGGTGACTCCCTTAGAAGCGGAATTACATAAGCGAATCCGCTGGGGTGCGCATTCGAATCATGCCGTGCATGTGACAAACGCGCTAAAAAGAGGATGTACCTATATTGGGTTTGAGACCGTATCGAAACAACCTGTTTTTCTGAGCGAGGAGGGAAGAAGCCGCCATATTCAGGTACTCGGTAGTACCGGGTCCGGGAAAACCAAAGGGATTTTATTGCCGATGGTGTATCAAGACCTCATGGCGGGTAGAGGCGTTCTATTTGTCGATGCCAAAGGCAGCGCCGAGAGTCTTTCTAAATTTTATCGACTGGTTTGTAAGGCTGGCCGAGAGAAACAATTCAACTATTTTTCATTGACAGATATCGATCGTTCGGCCCGCTACAACCCATTGCAGAATGGCAATGCCAGCCAGCTCAAAGATAAGATTATCAGCACGATTGAGTGGACGGAACCTTTTTACCAGCGAGTTTGTGAAGATACCTTGCAATCCGTTTTCATGAGATTGGATGAGATAAAACGGCGTGTCAGCTTACAGGGACTTAGTCAACTTCTTCGGACTCCACCATCTGACCTTCGATTTTCCCGTTTCTTCTCGGAACGAAACAGGAAGAACATTGAAACGCTGACCAGCGAAATAAATCTACTCACCGAGACGCCCTTCGGTCATTTATTGGATACCACAACACCCGACATCGATTTATTGGACGTCTATAAGAATAGCAAGATTGTTTATTTTTCTCTGGACGCGCAAAGTTATTCCCAAACGGCCGTACGGCTTGGAAAGATGATTACGCACGATATCAACACTCTCAGCGGGCTTGTCGCCTCCCAGTTCGGACCAAGAGAGCGCCGTGTCCTATCCGTTACAATTGATGAATTTCAATCATTTGGAACAAAAGGTTTTATCAATGCTTTGGCGAGGGGACGAGAGAGTGGACTATGGATTACGCTGGCGCACCAATCTTTGGGAGATTTATCGTCAATCAACAAGGCCTATTGTCAGCAAGTGATCGATTTAACCAATACCAAGATTTTCACGCATGTCAACGATCCGGGAACGGCTCAGGCTTTTTCCGAGATTGTGGGGACCGATAAGGTGATTAAAAGCGTTCAACAAACTTCTATTGCTGGAGAACAACCGAAAAGCATTATTGCCAATCAGAGAGTGGCGGAGGAGCATCGGATTCAAACAAACGAAGTCCAAAGACTTGAACCCGGCCAGGCTGTTTTTAAATCCGGGCGGGAGTTCGGCCGGTTGTTGTTAAATGATGCGTTCATCGCCAATGACCTTGAACTAATTTTACCGCCGAAGGCAAAGAGTGAACCATTGGTGGGAAAAACGCATAAAGAAGTTCATCCCAAAAGGAAAATTTTGTTGTAGATTCCATGGCGGAAGTGCTACCAGATAGGATATTATTTGTTATTGGTTAGTTGGGTGCAGACCTTATGCATCTTTTCTAAAGTTTATTTTTCATCCCTCCTTAATCCCCCCTCCAACATTCCCCTCAGTCAATAAAATAACAATCAAAAGAGTCCCATCTTTTGCTTGGAAAGAAGTTAGGAGATCCAACAGCCTATGGGTGCCATTATCTTTACCTTACCCGCCGAAGAAGGCCAGGAACTCAGGATCCGCGCGAAATCTCTTGGCTTAACAGTTTCGGCCTATATGCGACGGCTGATTAAAGAATCCAGCCGCCGTCATCCCGATGCCCATCATGCTGAGATTTTGAAATTCATCCGCGCTCTCGCCCCGACTCTGGCCGAGGCTTTTGGTCGTACCCAAAACGTTTCGAACGACCAGACCCAGCGTTTGGCTCAAACACTTTTGGAACGGTTCGACCAGGAAGTTCGGTGAGCCGGTTCCGCCTGTTCATGGCAGGTTTTGTCATTCAGATGGGATTGGGCTTTCTTTTAATGGGGACCTTTCATTTCTGTTATTTTCGCTTCCCGCACAATTTTTTAACGCACATTTTCCAATTGATGACGGGATTATCATTGATCTTGATCTGGCGGTGGTCTGTTTCTTTGATCGGGATCCTAACGCTTATCTCTTTTTTGAACAAATCCGATATGCACCTCAAATATCAAGATAATTTCTTGTTGGATTTTTTAATTTTGGCGTTATTTTCTTGGGTATCGTCTTCGTTTTGCCCATTCTATAATGCGAAAACTCTTTGGATATTGTGTGCGAGTTTGTGCCTCCCACTTCCGTTACGTTTTTCGGTTTATGACCTTTTCCCAACGCATGAGCCGGACGAGAAAAATGTTTTGCGTGGGACCCGCGTTGTTAGACGAAAAGTGGAGTTTGTCCTGACGAGGCTGGAAAAAAAAGAACGACAGCGAGGAGACCCGCCTGGCCTTTTTTGTTGGGGTCAATGCCGGTTGCCTCGCTCTCGTGAAACTCACCATCTTTTGATTGTGGGATCCCCTGGTTCCGGCAAGACGCAGCTTACCTACCCGCTTCTAGAACAAGTTTTGGCACGGGGCGACAAAGCCATTGTATGGGATGTCAAAGGGACGTACATCCAAGCGCTCTGTCATCGGCCGAATGTGCAACTCTTGGCTCCTTGGGACGCCCGTTCAATTGCTTGGCAGCCCGGAGCCGACATCCTTCATCCGTTGGATTGCCAACAAGCGGCCGCTATTCTCATTCCCAAAAATCATCGCGATCCACAACCCTTCTTTAGCAATGCGGCTCGGCAGATTTTGGAGGCTGTTCTCATTCAATTGGATGCGGCAGGTTCTTCCTGGGGCTGGGCCGATCTCTTCAACGGGGTGGCGCAAGGGAAAGAGCAACTCGGTACTTTCTTGCAAGGCTCTTCGGAGGGACGTGCCGCAGCTTCCCTTATTTTGGGGGATTCGAAAGGGAGCCAAGACATTTATTCAACGCTCCTCACGTCGGTCCAAACGGTACGATGGTTGGCCAAAGCTTGGCCCGGCGACGGTGTTTCCTTGCGACAATGGATCCGGGAAAAACGAGGGGTGGCGCTCCTCTTGGGCGGTGTGCCAGAACGCGAAGAACTGGCCACCTCGACCGCTAACTTGGCCATCCAAATTATGATGAATGAAGTTCTTTCGCTTCCGGACGATTTGAACCGCCGTATCTGGTTTTTCTTGGATGAGCTCGCAACTCTGGGGCGGATGGATGCTCTTTTACAGGCATTTGCCCTGGGGCGGTCGAAAGGTCTTTGCGTCGTGGCGGGGATTCAAGATATTGGGAAAATTGAATATTTGTATGGTCGAGAACTCGCGAAATCGATTTCGAATACTTTTTCCACAAACATTTTTCTTCGCAGCTCCGATTTTGCCACCAGTCAGTGGGCATCGGACGTGATTGGTCAACAAGAGGTGGTGGAATTTCACCATAGCACGTCTGAGGGATTCAGTGAGAACCGGGCAATTGATCATGGTAGTTCCGGCTCATCACAGACCTCGACATTGCAGCAAACGATTCGGATAAAACCGGCATTTTTGGCATCTCAAATTTCTAATTTTCCGAATATCACGGGCGTTTTGCGTGTCAGTGGTTGGCCCGCGATGTACCTAAGGTGGCCTCTTCGGCCCATCCCACAACAGGAACCACTGATCGTTGAGGCAAATTGGGTGTCACAAAAAGCCACGTTGGATGGAGGGGGTTCACCCCATGGAGTTCCGACTCCGAAGATTTCGATCCCACTTCATTCACCACCGTGGAACGTGTAAAGGTTGCCATTGCATGATGTCCCTTTGTGCTTTGGGTAATTTGGGGAAGAATGGTTCTGCCGCTAAAGCCGCAGCCCACTATTACAACGAAAAAAGTGCTGATTATTACCTCAAAGATGCGACCCCAGAAACGGTGGGTCAGTGGATCGGCGATGGTGCGGCCCAATTTGGATTGTCCGGTCCCCCGGAACGGGAAGTTTTACAACTTGCCTTGGCGGGCACTGTGGCAGGTCGGCAGGTTCAGAACGCCGGTGAACCAGATCGTCAAATGGGATGGGATATTACTTTCTCTGCGCCCAAGTCGGTGTCGCTGGCCTGGGCATCGTCGGATGATAACACCCGGCGAGAAATTGAAGAAGCCCATGAGACGTCAGCCAAAGCCGCTCATCACTATCTTTCCGATCAAATCACAACCCGCCGCGGTCATGCAGGACATAAACGTGAGTTGGGGCGATTGGTTTCGTCTCAATTCACTCATCACACAAGTCGCGCGGGAGACCCGCAACTTCATTCCCATATCGTCATCCCTAATTTTTGCATTCGACCCGACGGCACAGTCGGCACGATTGAAAGCGAAGCCTTTTACGAGCACAAACTGACCGCCGGTGCGCTCTATCAGGCCGAGCTCGCTTACCGGATGAAGGAGCTCGGGTACGATATCGAAGCAGGGCCGCGTGGAACTTTTCGTCTAGCTCAGGCCGACACTCAGCTCGAAGAGTTGTTTTCAAAGCGCGACCGACAAATCGACCAACTGGCCGGGGAGCGTGAGATCCGGACCTATGCTGGAACGCGCGCGCTTGTCTTGGCCACGCGCCCACCCAAGCAACACACCACCTTGGCGGAGCGGCAAGCCACTTGGCGCAGCGAAGCGCGAGGGGCCGGTATTCCGCTCTTCATCGATCGGGGCGCTCCAACAATTTCCAACGAACCCGGATATCGGGAAGTTAAAGAAAAGATGCGGGATGCGTGTCAAACTCTCACCCGTGAGAATGCCACCTTTCAAGAGAAGGATTACATCCGCGAGCTGGCCCGTTCTTCCTATGGGATGTTGAACGCCGAACAGATTCGGATGTTCTCCACTATGGCGCGGCAGAAAGGGATTTTGGTTTATCTTGGCCACGACAAAAAGAAGAAAGACGTTTTTACGACCCCCGAAATGGCGACGGTTGAGCGGGGGATGCTTGAAACCGCAAAGCGATTGGCACAACGACAAGACGGGGGAGTGGACGTATCTCGGGCCCTTCGTGAAAGGGACGATTTAAGCGATGAGCAAAAGGCAAGCCTTTTGGCTGCCGCCGGGAAAAGCGGCATCGCGGTGATCCAAGGTCGCGCTGGGACCGGTAAGACCACGACGCTATCGGCTTTGAGAGAAGCGTATGAACAGGCGGGATGGAATGTGCAAGGCATCGCTCTTTCGGGCCAGGCGGCACAGAATTTGCAACAAGAATCTGGCATTGCGTCAACAACCATCGCCTTGTGGCGAACGCGTGTTGATCCTCGCAGCCGAACCGTTATTATTGTCGATGAGGCCGGGATGGTTGGTTCCAAAACGACAGCGGAGATTTTACAACGGGTTGAAAAGTCAAGCGCCAAGATCATTTTAATCGGCGATGAACGACAGCTGCAACCCATTGAAGCGGGCGGGGCGCTGCATGCCGTGGACCTTGAGTTGATTCGAATTGCGCCAGAAGCCTCGAGCCAAATTCAAGTGATCCGGCGACAGAAGGAGTCGTGGATGCGGGAGGTGGTGTTAGACGCCGCGCGGGGCCATACGAGGAAAGCCTTGCAGGAACTCGATGCCCATAAGAAAATCGGAATTTATGAGAACGCCTTTGGCGCTAAAGAAGATCTTCTTCGTGATTATCTAACTGCCGAGGCAACGCACCCGAAAGAGGCTCTTATTCTAACGCACAGGAAGGGAGACGCCGCTCTCATCAACCAAGCTGTTCGGCGTGAACTCCAAGGGCTGGGTCTGATAGGGGAAAACCAATTGTGCGTGAATAATGGACAGCGGACCGTCAATTTGGCGTTGGGTGATCGTGTGATAATGACTCAAAACAATTATCAAATCGGGGTACGAAACGGCCAAAGGGGAACTCTCCACAAAATTGACGTGCGGGCGCGCGTCATCCGCGTTCACGTGGACAACGGCGCAGATAAAGAGATCGCGCTTGATAAATATTCTTCCATTGATTACGGTTGGGCATCAACGACCCACAAAGCGCAGGGGGCGACGGTGGAGCGCGTTTATGTTTACGGACATACGAAAGAATCCATGGCCTCGCAGCAAAGCACCTATGTACAGATCAGCCGGGCTCGGGCTGAAACCAAGATGTATGTGGTCGTAGGAGAAAAATCGATCGAGCGTCCGAACCCGCAAGCTGCTTCTAAAGATCCACTTGCAATGAATGATGAGCACAAAAACGCGGTGGAAGAGATGGCCAAAGCCTGGGGACGGGATGCGATGAAAGATACCACGTTGGATTACGAGATGTCGAAACAGCAACACATCGCTGGCAATGAAAAAATAAACGACATGAGACTTGAACGCTAAGAAATTCCGCCCCATTGATGGGGAGATTCTCAAGAACCCTTGCGAACACGAAAATCTCCCACTTTCTGAGCGATTGTCCCGCCCCAAACGCGTTTGACCCCGGCTTTTTTTAGGAGACGGGCACAAGCTCGCAGTGTCGCTCCGGTTGTGCAAACATCGTCGATGAGGAGCACAGTGTTCAACCTTTGAAGCGAATGGGAACGGGAAAGTCTAAAGCCAGCGGAGGCATTCTGGAAACGAGCCGAGCGTGATAATCGTGTTTGTGAAGGTCCCCACCGTCGACGTAAACACCCGCGATGAACAGGTTTGCCGTACCTTCGCCCAATCTCATCCGCCAAGAGTTTGGATTGATTATATCCACGTCTGAGTTCGCTCCACCACGAGAGGGGAACAGGAATCACGCAATCGATCTCTGTGAGTGGTCGGGAACAGGTCCGAACAAAAAAATCTATTAAGAAAGGGGTGACCGCCGCTTTCCTTTGGTATTTAAAAGCCAGGATAACCCGACGAAGTGGCCCTTGGAAAAATCCAGCGGCGTGGAAAAAATCAATCTCAGGCACCAGTGCTCGATAAGAGCCCTGGTACGGGATTATTTGAGATGCGCAGCGAGCGCAAATAACAGAAGACGACCACCGGGGCCGCCGCGCTCTGCAGGTAAGACACGTCGCGGGGAAAAGGAATTCCGCGATCCATATGAGGAGGGGGTTGATTTTTCTTTCCAAAAAAGCGCACCTTTTTTGGAGGGGTTCTTAAAACTAGAGGAACCTAGAAGCTCATTTTATGACATTCAACGAGCAAAAGCAGGGATTTTGAACGCGCTTGCAGATTGCATTGGTCTGTGGATTCATCAATTGTCGGGACACCCTCCCGACAATCTGCTTTCCATAATCGGCCCACTCCTTCCCAAGATATCCTCGCGGAGCCGGTTGCCGTTGAAGATTTGAAGGTGTCCCCTTGGGAACCGGTACGGGATTCCATGATCTCTGCCTTGAGAGGGAGCCTTTGCCAGGTCCCACCCGCTTGAGAAGTCTTTTCTCCTTTAGCGAACGGATGTTTTTGTCGATGGCCGTGGTGCTTATGCCAATTTGAGCCGCCAGTTCTCGCTTTGAGATAGTTGGAGCTGCCTTTACGAGCGCAAGAATGCGTTTCTGGTTTTCTGCCAACCTTTCTACCAACTTTTCTACTAACCCGTCTGCTTCGTTCCCCGGTTTCTTCTTCTTTTCATTAAGGTGTGAGCTGTCCCCACCGCTTCACAAGGTTTGATCTTCTTGCAGTTCATCAGCGAGAAATTGGGTGAATTGAAAAGCGGCGGGATATCGAACGTGATGCGGATCCGCCATCTGGTATTTTTTCCACAGAATCGGTTTGGTCAGAACTCGCACTCTTTTCTTATCGGCGAGATATTCCCGATAGTCGTTGTAGAGAACCGTCAAATAGTCGGCGAGATGTTGATCATAGAGTTTCTCGTAGAACTGCTGGTTAACAACATAGACACGAAATCCATACTGATCGGCCAACTGGCTGAGATGGGCGAGAATTGCTTTCTCGCCCTCTGGCAACAGATGCGCCGGGATTTTCTTTGATGAAAATCCCGATGGGTCCAAATTCTGGAAGCTGAGTTCGTCCTGGTGGAAAACGATCCGGAATCCGTCCGACGTGAACGTCGGCTGCTTTTCATCGAATTCAAATGGAAACCGACAGACATCGGACAGGGTGGAATCCTGGGGAATCGCCGGGAATGTCTTCGCGACGACAAGATCGATCCAATCCGCCATCGTGAACGGCGGTTTTGGTTTTAAATGCGACCACTCCCATAAATTGAAAGGGAGTTGAATAACCAGTTTTTTGGCTATCGGTGGCCGTTCGCCGATATCAAAGAGGCGGGCCAGGAGAATGCATCGGGGCGCGCCAAACTTTTTTATGTAAGCATCGAGTATCCACAGGTCGTTCGGGGCACCTCCTGCGTTGGTGCAAAGATTGAGTGAGGTGCAGTGCAGGCGGGCATTTAACACCGCAGGAACAATTCCCTGGTTCCCGGTCGAATCTCCGAGGATCACGATGTCAACGGGCGACTTAAGTTCTCTAAGTATCCTCCATTTTGTTTTTTCTGTCTGATACCCGATATTGTGCGAATGATATTTAAGCACCCGGCCCAATGCGGCATTCACCCCAAGATAAACAAAGAACAAGAGAGAGACCAAACGACCCAGTTCGGACCAACTGGCGGGACCGAGATTTTCCGTCGGCGAAGTGGGAGTATTCGACATTGTCTTCCGGATCAAAATTGAAAATAGATGAATTCGTTGGTCTGCTTGACACCGAAAATGCCAATGCCCAGTAAGAGAAAAGTGTAAACAAGCGCGCGATAGCCGATCTTTGTTTTGGTCGGCGCGAGCAAATCGGCGGAACGGAGCTGGTAGGTTTGCATCAACAGCAACGGCCACGCAAAGAAGGCCAACGTGTAAGCCAAGGACGCGCTGGTGGGCGATGGGACGAACGACAGATTCTTGATCATTGTCCAGGCCTGTTTTAGCGTGGTCGAACGAAAAAAGATCCATCCCACGCACGCAAGTGAGAACATTCCCATCGCGCTTAGGGCTTGGCTCCAGAAAGGCGGGGGGGCTTCGCGTAGGGCATCGTTCTTAATAAAGGAACGGTACCACCGGTGAATCATGAGAAGGACTCCATGATAGGCGCCCCATGCCACAAACGTCCATTGTGCTCCGTGCCATAGACCCGCAATCACCATTGTTAAAAACAAGTTTCGGTATGTGCGCCATGAACCTTCCTTATTTCCGCCCAAGGGAATATACAAATAGTCTCGAAACCAAGTGCTCAAGGAGATGTGCCAGCGAGACCAGAAATCCCTCGGATTCCGGGAAAAATAAGGAAGATTAAAATTCAACATCAAATCAAATCCCATCAATTTGCTGATTCCGCGAGCGATATCCGTGTAGCCGGAAAAATCGCAATAAATTTGGAGGGCGAAGCCCAGCGTGGCCAGCATCACATCCGCTCCGACATAAGAGAAATAATTTTTAAAGACGGGATTCACCGCCATGGCCACGTTGTCCGCGATCACCATCTTCTTATAATACCCCCAGACAATGAGAAACAAAGCCGCGTTCACCTGGCGAGGATCAAGTCGGCGCTTGGTTGTAATCTGCCGCAGCAAGTTGGAAGCGCGCTGAATCGGACCGGCTACAAGATGGGGAAAAAAGGCCACGCCAAGACCAAAGTCGACAAACCTTCGAGAGGCTTTAACTTTTCTCCTATAGACATCGATCGTATAGCTCATGGATTGAAATGTATAAAACGACAAACCGATGGGCAGCACGACGTTAAACAGAGGAAGCGACGGCGTCATCCCCGCCGC
>Ga0206982_1190_pt1 | contig 18053 bp, 16 predicted proteins | sample Alteio_BWMinCont_18_FD_153493 | JGI IMG/M metagenome (GOLD analysis project Ga0206982, IMG submission 153493) | Enriched cells from forest soil in Barre Woods Harvard Forest LTER site, Petersham, Massachusetts, United States -... | ecosystem: Environmental > Terrestrial > Soil > Temperate forest >... | reverse complement strand
CAGATCACTCCGCTTACAGACAGATTAAATTATTGTTCTTCACCCATAAATAACATGGGATGGCACCTCGTCTGCGAAAAACTCCTTCATATTAAAACGCCGAAACGCGTGGACTATATGCGGGTCATCGTTATGGAACTGGCACGTATTTCGGATCACCTGATTTGCAATTCAGTAGTCGGAGTGGATTCCGGCGCATATACCGGTTTCCTTTATGTGATGCAATACCGGGAACTGATTTATGAAATTTACGAAGAGATCTGTGGCTCACGCCTCACCACCAACATGGGGCGCATTGGTGGCTTTGAAAGAGACTTTAATTCAACCGTTTTTGATAAGCTGGAAAAATTTCTGAAAGAATACCCGGACGTATTAAGAGAATTTGAAAAACTTTTTACCCGTAACCGTATATTCATGGACCGTCTCACCGGTAGGGGCGGCATAAGTGCGGAAAGGGCATTGAATTATGGATTTACAGGTCCTAATCTCCGGGCAACCGGGGTGGATTATGATGTTCGCGTGCATACTCCTTATTCCAGTTATGAAGATTTTGATTTTGTAATCCCTGTCGGTAAATCCGGAGATAATTACGATCGCTTTCTCGTACGCAACCAGGAAATGTGGGAGTCATTAAAAATTATTGAACAGGCATACAGGAAAGTGCAGGAATTCAAAGGAGCTGATGCCGAAGTGTATCATGCTGATGTCCCGGAATATTATCTTCCGAAGAAATCAGATGTGTACACCAAGATGGAAGCTCTGATCTGGCATTTTAAAATTGTGATGGGAGAAACTGAAATTCCACCCGGCGAAGTATATAGTAGCGTGGAAGGCGGCAATGGTGAACTTGGATTTTACCTGATCAGTGATGGCGGTCGAGCACCCTATCGCCTGCATTTCCGCAGACCATGCTTTATTTATTATCAGGCCTATTCAGAACTGACGAAAGGTTCCATGCTGAGTGACGCTGTATTGACAATGAGCAGCCTGAACCTGATCGCGGGAGAAATGGATGCTTAGGAAAGTGTGAGAGTGTGAGAGTATGAGAGTGTGAGAATGAAGGAAAACAGAATTAATAATTGATAATTAATAATTAATAATTGGAAAAGTCTATAAGTGAATTATCCTTTCCTCCGGAAAAAATTGCGAAGGTTAAAGAACTGATCGCGAGATATCCGGATGGCAAACAGAAATCCGCCATCCTGCCCATCCTGCATCTGGCACAGGAACATTTCGGTGGATGGCTTAGCACAGAAGTGATGGATTATGTGGCGGAATTGCTGAACATCCTTCCGGTGGAAGTATATGAAGTAGCAACTTTCTATTCCATGTACAACCTGAGGCCGGTTGGGAAATATGTGTTTGAAGTCTGCCAGACGGGCCCCTGCATGATCAATGGAAGTGATGAGATCATTCAATATATAAAAACCACATTAGCCATCAACGTCGGCGAAACAACAAGTGACGGAATGTTTACTTTGAAAACAGTCGAATGCCTGGGCGCCTGCGGTTACGCACCGATGATGCAATTGGGAAAAACCTATCGCGAACACCTGACTAAAGAAAAAGTGGATTCAATTATATCTGAATGCCGGAAGTCGGCAGCGGTAAATAACTGAAGAAACTATGAAAGTGTGAGAGTGTGAGAGTGTGAGAGTGTGAGAGTGTGAGAGTGTGAGAGCACTTCGCCCATGGCGCAAGCGTCCAAAGCGAAACGTAGCCTGGCGGATTAATTCAAAAGAGAAAGAATTAGATCTAAATGAGCAGAAAATTATTATTGGAAAAAATCGAGGTGCCGGGCATCCGCACATACGAAGTATATCGCCGCGAAGGCGGTTACAAGTCCGTGGAGAAAGCCCTCAAATTAATGTCACCGGATATGGTGACGGATGAAGTGAAGAAGAGCGGATTGCGCGGTCGCGGAGGCGCTGGATTTCCCGCAGGTATGAAATGGAGCTTCATCGCCAAGCCCGAAGGCATTCCACGTCACCTGGTTTGCAATGCAGATGAAAGTGAGCCTGGAACATTTAAGGATCGTTATCTGATGGAATTCCTCCCCCACCTGCTCATCGAAGGATTGATCGTTTCCTCCTTTGCGCTGGGCAGTCACGTTACATATATATATATACGCGGCGAATATGCCTGGATCATTGATATTCTGGAAACAGCTATCAGGGAAGCAAAGGCCAATGGATTTTTGGGTAATAATATTCTTGATTCCGGTTTTAACCTGGAGATCTATGTGCATCGCGGCGCAGGCGCATATATATGCGGTGAAGAAACCGCCCTGCTCGAAAGCCTCGAAGGTAAACGCGGCAATCCCCGTATCAAACCGCCATTCCCCGCTGTGAAAGGAGCCTGGGATCGTCCTACCGTGGTGAATAATGTAGAAACACTTGCGGCCGTAGTATCCATCATCAATCTGGGCGGTGAAGAATATGCGAAAATCGGAATTGGAAAATCAACGGGCACCAAACTGATTTCTGCCTGCGGCAATATCAATAAGCCAGGCGTTTATGAAATCGACATGACGATTTCCGTAGAAGATTTTATTTACAGCGATGAATACTGCGGCGGCATTGCAAAAGGAAAAAGACTGAAAGCCTGCATTCCCGGCGGATCTTCTGTTCCCATTCTGCCCGCCAATCTTTTACTTAAAACAGTGAAGGGAGAAAAAAGACTGATGAATTATGAAAGCCTTTCCGACGGTGGATTCGCCAAGGGTTCCATGATGGGCTCAGGTGGATTTATCGTCCTCGATGAAGACCAGTGTGTCGTGAAACATACGCTTACACTGACACACTTCTATCGTCATGAGAGTTGCGGACAATGTTCTCCCTGCCGCGAAGGAACCGGCTGGATGGAAAAAATCCTGACGAACATTGAAAAGGGAAAAGGTAAAATGAGTGATATTGACCTGCTCTGGGATATTCAGCGAAAGATTGAAGGCAATACAATTTGTCCGCTCGGAGATGCCGCTGCATGGCCCGTGGCCGCAGCGATCCGTCATTTCCGTGATGAATTTGAATGGCATGTACTCAACCCGCAGGAGAGTCAGATAAGAAATTTTGGGCTCGCCCACTATGCAGATCCGCTGGAACCTGCTGTGGCAGCCGTGTAAAGATTGGCGATTAATCGTTGATTGGCGGTTGATCGTTATTGGTAATTGATAAATGAATCGGCGTTTCGCATTACGCGTTACGCGTTACGCGTTAAGCGTTCCGCGTTGCGCGTTAAGCGTTTCGCGTTAAGCTTTATAAAATGGCCGAAGAAAAGAAAATGTTTAAAGTCACCATCGATAATATCGTAATCGATGTGGAACCTGGCACATCCATCCTTAATGCAGCGCGTAAAATCGGCGGAGATGTGGCGCCTCCGGCAATGTGCTATTACTCTACACTAAAAGGAAGCGGGGGAAAATGCCGCACTTGCCTTGTAGAAGTTGCAGCCGGATCTACCGCAGATCCGCGGCCCATGCCCAAGCTGGTAGCGAGCTGCCGGACGAACGTGATGGATGGCATGGTTGTAAAAAATATCACGAGCGAAAAAGTATTGGATGCGCGTAAAGGTGTGGTAGAATTTTTACTGATCAACCATCCCCTGGATTGTCCGATCTGCGACCAGGCGGGAGAATGCTCACTGCAGGATCTGAGTTATCAGCACGGTGCAGAAGCAACGCGTTACGAATTCAACAGACGCACATTCGAAAAACACGATATCGGTCCCTACATTCAATTGCACATGACGCGTTGCATCCTATGCTTTCGTTGCGTATATGTGGCCGACCAGCTCACCAAAAAACGTGAACACGGAATTCTTGATCGCGGAGATCATTCAGAAATTGCTACTTATATACATAAAGCGCTGGAAAGTGATTTCATCGGAAACGTAATTGACGTTTGTCCCGTAGGTGCACTGACAGATAAAACCTTCCGGTTTAAAAACCGTGTCTGGTTTTTAAAACCTCAGGACGCACACAGGGATTGTCCAAAATGCTCGGGGAAAGTGACAATCTGGAACCGCGGCGAAGAAGTATATCGCGTTACAGCCCGCAAGGATCAGTGGGGTGAAGTGAAAGATTTTATTTGCAATGAATGCCGTTTCGAAAAAAAGAAAACGAGTGACTGGATCATAGAAGGACCGACATTGATCAGCCGTCAGTCAGTTATCTCTGCCGGTCATTATATTGGGACTGTAAAACCACAGGAAGTGATGCCGGAAGTAATGGATGGAAGAAAACCGAAATTATTAATGGATATCCATAGTGTGAGTGAAGTGAACAGGCCCGAAATCGACCTGTCTGAAATACAGGGCCCGGCTCATTCCGTCGATTTCAAAAACGATCATTTTAATTTTAATAAAAACGGTAATGCATGATTTTCTATAATAAGCTTTTCAGGATCGATATGGTCCTGGTGATCGCTGTTATAAGTTTGATTTTTGTGAAACCGGGAAAATGGAATGATATACTCACTGGATTTATTGCAGCCGTATTTGTTATTTCATTCGCAAATCATCTGAGAAATTTTATATTGTATAAGAAATTTTATTAGATCAAATGCACGTATTACTAACGGTAGACTGGTTTACGATTATTGAAAAGGCGATCCTCATTTCCATTATCATTGTTGTTTCTCTGATTGTGGCCATGTATGAAACCTATGCGGAAAGAAAAGTGGCGGCAGTAATCCAGGACAGGCGGGGACCGAACCGTGCAGGTCCTTTTGGAATTCTGCAACCCCTGGCTGACGGTCTGAAATTATTCATGAAGGAAGAAATCGTTCCCAGTCTTTCAAATAAATTTTTATTTATCCTCGGTCCGGGTATTGCGATGCTGACGGCCATGATGACCAGTGCTGTTGTTCCTTGGGGAGGAAATATTCATGCATTCGGAAGGGAAATTCCGCTTCAGATCGCAGACGTAAATATAGGCATCCTTTATATTTTCGGAGTCGTGAGTATGGGTGTTTACGGAGTGATGATTGGAGGATGGGCTTCGAATAATAAATTCTCTTTGCTTGCCGCCATCCGCGGTGCATCGCAGATTATCTCCTATGAACTGGCCATGGGGCTCACACTGATTGCCATGCTTATGCTAACCGGTTCCCTGAGTTTGCATACGATTGTCGGACAACAATTGGATAAAACCTATTATGTGGCTTACCAGCCTATCGGGTTCATCATATTCCTCATATGCGCTTTTGCAGAATGTAACCGAACACCCTTTGATTTGTCGGAAGCTGAAAGCGAATTGAACTTTGGTTATCATCAGGAATATTCATCCATGAAACTCGGCTTTTATTTATTTGCAGAATATGTAAACATGTTTATCAGCAGCGCCGTGATGGCCACGATTTTCTGGGGCGGATATGATATACCTTTCGTGAATGATACCAATTTCGGTCTCCATTACGGGCAGAATTTATTAGCAGGACTGGAAGTACTGAGTTTGTTTCTAAAGATTTGTGTTTTTATTTTCTTTTTCATGTGGGTCAGGTGGACGATTCCCCGGTTCCGTTATGATCAATTGATGAAGCTGGGATGGAAAACTTTGATTCCGCTGGCGATATTGAATATGCTTATCACAGGATTCGTAGTATTGTATCGTCAATTCGGTCTATTTTAATTTACGGTCATCGGTTCCCGCACGTGCGGGATCATCGGTCATCGATATAGGGTCTTCGAAAAGAATTTAATTGGCCGGTTGGTATGATAAAAATAATTTTGTGTCCCACTAAAAGTGGGACAACCCCGCCAAAAGCGGCGTCAAATCGGGCAAAGGATTAAAGTGAGAACAGTTAAAGAATAAATTATGCAGGCACTAACATCGAAAGCAAAACAGGTCGAACGCAAGCCGATGACGTTCTGGGAAAGATTATATATCCCTGCGATCGCTAAAGGTATGGCCATTACATTCGGACATATCTTTAAGAAAAAACCGACCATCAACTATCCTGAACAGACAAGGCCCTTCAGCCCGGTATTTCGCGGCGTGCAGGTATTGAACAGAGATGAGGAGGGACGCGAACGTTGCACAGCCTGTGGATTATGTGCTGTTGCTTGTCCCGCGGAAGCCATCACAATGGAAGCTGCTGAACGTTTACCCGGAGAAGAACATTTATACAGGGAAGAAAAATATGCGGTCAGGTATGAAATCAATATGCTGCGCTGTATTTTCTGTGGATTGTGTGAAGAAGCCTGTCCCAAGGATGCTGTGTATTTATCAGAAACCATGGTTCCATCCAATTACAACAGGAAAACATTTATATACGGCAAACCCGAATTGCTGATACCCAATCCATTGACAGAACCCGAGGCTTATGCCAAAGCAAGAGGGAACAGACCTGAAAAAAATAGTTGATGAGCGCAACCCAAATTCTATTTTGGTTCTTAAGTATCCTGGCTTTATTCAGCGCCATCATGATGGTGGTAAGTAAAAATCCGGTATATAGTGTGATGTGGCTGATCGTCGTTTTCTTTGCGATATCAGGTAATTATGTTTTACTCAATGCGCAGTTCCTGGCCATCGTAAACCTTATCGTCTACGCCGGCGCCATCATGGTGCTTTTTCTTTTTGTGATCATGCTGATGAATCTGAATGCGGAGACAGAGCCGCAAAAAAATAAATGGCTGAAGATTGCAGGTGTGATCGGCGGGGGCGCCTTATTACTGGTGCTGGTAGCATCTTTGAAAGAAGCCGACCTCCATAATCGCATAGCCGAGACCGGTAAAGGCGAAATCGGACTGATCCATAACCTGGGAATGGTTTTATTTAAAGAATATGTGATTCCCTTTGAAATCAGCAGCGTTCTCTTTCTCAGCGCCATGGTAGGGACCGTGGTGATTGGGAAGAAAGACTGAAGAAAGTATGGGAGTATGGGAGTATGGGAGTGGAACTCCGGCACTTAAATTATTTGACCTAATTATAAATATAAATATGAGAGTTGTAAGTTCAGGATTTGGATGTATTCTTTTTTCTCCCATACTCCCATACTCCCATACTCCCATACTAAAAGGAAAAGATGCCCATTAACTACTATATATTCCTCGCGGTAGCATTATTCTGCATCGGTGTCGCCGGTGTGCTGACGCGCAGGAATGCCATTATCATATTCATGTGTATTGAACTGATGCTGAATGCGGTGAATTTGCTGCTGATCGCTTTTTCAAAAATGCACCATGCCACAGCCGCCGTGACAGACCCGAATGCAGGTATCAACGGACAAATATTTGTTTTTTTCATCATGGTGGTGGCTGCTGCAGAAGTGAGTGTCGGACTGGCCATCATCGCCATGATGTATAGGAATACGCATTCGGTGGATGTCAATTTCTTAAATCGCCTTAAACATTAAAGCCTAAAGCCTAAAGCCTAAAGCCTAAAGCTTAAAGCCTAAAACTAGTATAAGAGTAAAGGAGTACAAGAGTGTTAGAGTGCTTTGTCCGCTGAAGCGACATGTAAGCGGGTGGAAGTATAATAGAGTAATAAAAAAGTTAGAATTGGAAATTGAATTTATAATCAAAAAAGTTTTGGGCTTTAGGCTTTAAGCTTTGGGCTTAAAAAGGCTTTAGGCTTTGTGCTTTAGGCTAATAATAAAATGAGCAACTACATTTACCTGGTCCCGCTGTTTCCCCTGATCGGTTTCCTGATCAATGGCCTTTTCAGAAAATCGATTCCTAAATCGGTGGCTGGTTTAATCGGCTCTGCCACGATCCTGGCTTCTTTCATTGTGAGCGCCGGGATTTTCTTTCAGGTGAAACAGGATGACTTTCAACCGGTCACCGTCACATTATTTCAGTTTATTCATACGGGCAATCTCACCATCCCATTCTCATTTCTCGTAGATCCGCTTTCTACATTATTCTTACTTATTATTACCGGCGTCGGTTTCCTGATCCATTTATATTCCATCGGATACATGAAGGAGGAAAATGCACCGGACTATGCAAAATATTTCTGCTACCTGAATCTTTTTGTTTTTTTCATGCTCCTCCTGGTTCTGGGATCGAATTATGTGATTCTCTTTATTGGCTGGGAAGGTGTAGGTCTCTGTTCTTACCTGCTTATCGGATACTGGTTTAAAAACATCGACTACGATAACGCTGCGAAAAAAGCTTTTATTATGAACCGCATCGGTGATGTCGGTTTCCTCATCGCCATCTTTGCCATCATCTTCAAATTTAATTCGGTTTCTTTCGATACTGTATTCCTTGAGGCGCCGAAGACTACAACCGGATTCCTCACTGCCGTCACCTTATTATTATTTGTAGGCGCGACCGGAAAATCCGCACAGATACCTCTTTATACCTGGTTACCCGATGCGATGGCCGGCCCAACACCTGTATCTGCCTTAATACATGCCGCTACCATGGTGACAGCAGGTATATATATGATTGCACGCAGTCATGTTTTATACAACCTCGCTCCCGTCAGTCAGACCGTCGTTGCGATAACAGGTCTCGCCACCATCATACTGGCGGCATTGATTGCCGTAAAACAAAATGATATTAAAAAAGTACTGGCTTATTCCACCGTCAGCCAGCTGGGCTATATGTTTCTCGGCCTGGGTGTGGGAGCATATACCGAAGCGGTATTTCATGTACTGACGCATGCTTTCTTCAAAGCACTTTTATTCCTCTGCGCGGGATCCGTCATTCATGCCATGAGCGGTGAACAGGATATCCGCCACATGGGTGGATTGAAAAAATATTTACCCGTCACACATATCACATTCCTGATGGGTTGTCTCGCTATTTCCGGCATTCCTCCTTTTTCAGGATTCTTTTCCAAGGATGAAATCCTCACGGCAGCCTATGGAAAGAATCCCGTTTATTTTATAATTGGAGTGACGGGCGCGATGATCACCGCTTTCTATATGTTCCGGTTATATGCAACCACCTTCCTTGGTAATTTCCGCGGAACGGATAAACAACAAAATCACCTGCATGAAAGCCCTTCTATCATAACGATTCCCCTCGTGGCACTGGCGATACTGGCGGTGATAGGAGGATTCCTGGGAGTGCCGGAATTGTTTGCAAAAAATGCAAACCTGCTCTCTCATTTTCTTAATCCCGTGTTAGGAGGTGAAGTAAACGTTGCAGAAATTCCTGCATCTACAGAATGGATGCTGATGGGAATATCAACCATACTTGCAATTTCTATGGTGCTGTATGCTTTATCAAGATTCAGTAAAAAACCTGAACTCTCCGAGCCGGTTGGATTTGCGAAATGGATGGCGGATAAATTTTATGTGGATGAATTATATGATGCGCTGATTGTGAAACCCCTGAATGCGCTGGCTGATTTCTTTAACCAGGTGATCGAAAAGAAACTGATCGATGGCCTGGTCAATGGTACGGGACGGCTGGTTCAGTATAGCAGCCGTCAGCTGCGGTATCTGCAAAGCGGTCAGGTGGGTGGATATGTGTTACTGATGGTGATTGGTACAGTGCTCTTATTTGTTGTGCAATTGTTTTTGCGAAAATAAATCTTATGGTTCCTGTTTTACTCATCGGGATTCCGTTGCTTGCGGGTCTGATCGGATTCTCGCTGAAGGATGTTGCTGCCAAAAGCTGGGCTCTGTTTGCCTCGCTACTCACGCTGGGCGTGTCCCTCTATGGAATTTGTCTGCCGAAGGACAGCCGTCAATTAGTTTTTAACGAACCCTGGATGGGTTCACTGAACAGTCATTTTGCAATCAGTCTCGATGGTACCGGACAGATACTATGTCTGCTTACGGCGATTGCATTTCCCCTCATTTTTATTTCTACCTGGAAAGAAGAATATAAAAAAGCGCATAATTTTTTCGGGCTGATGTTATTGTCACAGGCCGGCCTTCTCGGTGTTTTCCTCGCAGCAGATGCACTCCTGTTTTATTTTTTCTGGGAACTGGCACTCATACCCGTTTATTTCCTCGCTTCTCAATGGGGCGGTGAAAAAAGAATCGCAGCTACTTTTAAATTCTTCATCTATACATTCCTCGGATCGCTGATGATGCTGATCGGAATCATCTATATTTATTTTCATACCAGGGACCATTCCTTTGCACTCTCATCATTCTATCAGGCACACCTGCTGATATCGGCGGAAACACAAACCTGGTTGTTCTGGTTCATATTTGTTGCGTTTGCCGTGAAGATGCCCATCTTCCCCTTTCATACCTGGCAACCGGATACTTATGAGCAATCACCAACTGCTGTGACCATGGTGCTCAGCGGACTCATGGTAAAAATGGGTGTATTCGGTTTGCTGCGATGGCTGGCACCTGTTCTTCCCATGGGTACATATATGTGGGGCGATACGGTATCGATGATGTGTATCATCGGAATGATTTATGCCTCCCTGATCGCGATGCGGCAGGATGACCTGAAGAGAATGGTTGCCTATTCTTCTATAGCACATATCGGGTTGATGTGTCTGGCTGTTTTTGCAACAACCGAAATAGGCATTCAGGGCGTGATGATCCAGATGTTCAATCACGGAATCAATATCATCGGATTGTGGATCGTGGTTTATATTATCGAAAAACAATTCAAGACAAGAAAGATCAGTGAACTCGGTGGGCTGGCTTCCAGGGCACCGGTACTTACGGCCATGCTGGTTATAATCACGCTGGCCAATATTGCACTGCCGCTTACCAATGCATTCATTGGGGAATTCCTGATGTTCAGTGGTATATATTCTTCCAAAGCTACGGTCTATAATGTGGTCTTTACAGTGACTGCTGCTATGACGATTATCCTGTCGGCCGTATATATGCTGAATATGGTACAGCGTGTATTCTATGGACCAACCAATGCATTGACAGAAAAGGGCGTGGATATCCGCATGAATGAAAAATTTGTACTCGGGATCATCGTGGTATTGATAGTCGTGGTGGGCGTTTACCCGGAACCCTTGTTCCGGCTTACACAGGATTCGGTAAATGCACTGCTTTCAAAAATGTACGTTAAACCCTAAATGAAGAACCAGTAAGCTATGAATGCGATTATAACATCGGCTATTTTGGGAGTGATCATGATGTTCAGTGGAATTTTTATGAAGAAGAATTCTTCCATTGCATCATTGGCTATACTGTCAATCCTAGTGCTCCTTGCCATGAGCGTACTGGATATGAGCGGGTATCATTTTTTCCCGGTGGATACCCATAACATGCTTGAATTTGAAGCCTTCGGGCACCTGATCAATTGTATTGTCATTGCATGCACGCTGGCTTATTTCCTGCTGAATGCCCGCGATATCGCTTCCATCGGAAATAACCCCGGTGAATATTTTGCGCTGATCTTTTTTGTGCTCTGCGGCATTTCGATCGCTACTTCCTTCAACAGCCTGCTCATGTTATTTATCGGAATAGAAATCATTTCGATTCCGCTCTACATACTAACGGGCAGTGATAAACGAAATTTAAAAAGCAATGAAGCTTCCCTTAAATATTTCCTGATGGGTGCTTTCAGCACGGGCATCATGCTGCTGGGCATTGCTTTTTTATACGGGGCGAGTGCTAAGGGAAGTTTTTTCCTGGATGATATGGCGCCGGTAAAATCTGCCGTTGCATCTCCGATGATGATGACGGGACTGATCCTTTTAATGATTTCCATGTCCTTCAAAGTATCTGCTGCTCCGTTTCATTTCTGGACGCCCGATGTATATGACGGTGCACCTACAGTGATTACTTCATTTATGGCTACCGTTGTAAAAGCCGGGACCTTCATTGCATTCATCCGCTTATTTGCAAACGCATTTTCAGATATTAAACTCCAGTGGCAGATCTATATTGCCATTATCGCTGCGATAACACTCTTCATTGGAAATATCACGGCTGTGTTCCAGCAAAGCGTTAAAAGAATGCTGGCCTATTCAAGTATCGCTCAGGTTGGATTCATGCTGTTATCCATTATTACTATTAATACACTGGCAAAAGAAGGGATCATTCTCTATGTCACCGTTTACAGTATTGCTACGATTGGTTTATTCGCCATCCTGGTCAGAATGAAGGACTTTAGTCTGGATGGTTTTAACGGACTTGCCCGGCGGTATCCGGTAGTGGCATTTACTTCAACCATCTTTTTATTATCACTTGCCGGCATTCCCTTAACGGGAGGATTCCTGGCGAAATACTATATGATTTCCTCAGTAATGCAAACCGGTTCTTATCTCTGGCTGGTGATATTCGCGCTCCTTTGTGCCACGGTGAGTGTGTATTATTATTTCAGGGTAATTCAGGCAATGTACTTCAAGGAAGGTGTGGCGCAGCAACTGGAAATCGGCCCCGGGTTTCAGCTTATGCTTCTTATTTTGGCCCTGATTACCATTCTGCTTGGCATATTCCCCCAGCTTCTGATAGACCGCTTATATATTATTTATATCTGATTCCTGATTGCGGGTTGTAAGTCTGGAAAGAAGCTTTAAATTAGCCTTGCATTCCAGAAACAAATGAGGTTAGTAGATACTCTTTCTCTTTCTTTCCGTACCATCAGGAGCAATAAACTCAGGACGGGAATTACTGTAGCCATTATTGCTTTCGGTATCATGGCCCTGGTGGGTATCAATACAGCTATTGATGCAATGAAACAGAAATTCACCGAAAGTTTCGCATCCATGGGTTCCAACGGATTTACGATCCATTACAAGGATTACCAGTTTTTCGGAAATAACAATCAGGTAACAAAAGAAAAAAAAGGCGCAAAGAAAGACAAGAAATCCAATAATAATATACCCATTACCAAGGAGCAGGCGGAACTATTCAAACAGAGTTATCATTTCCCTTCAAAAGTTTCCCTCAGTCTCCGCGGAGGCAACAGCAATATTGTTTCCCTTGGAAGTTCCAAAACCAATCCGACTGTACAGGTAAGTGGTGGAGATGAGGACTTTGCCGAACTCAACGGGTACACCCTCAATGCAGGCCGTTCGCTGAATGCACTGGATGTGGAATCCGGCAGAAATGTTTGCATCATCGGAAACGACCTGGTAACGAAATTCTTTGGTGGGAATTCTGATCGTGCGATAGAAAAAATCATCAAAATTAACGGACTTCCTTTCCGCGTTATCGGGACCATGGAAGCCAAAGGAGCCAGCATTGGCAGAAGCTTCGATAATGTGATCATCACATCTTATAATAATGTAAGGCGGTTTTTCCTCAGCGGGTCGGTCAACTTCTTCAATCCGGCGCCTTCATTCAATATACAGGTAAAAGTACCCGATGTGAACCAGGTGAGCCTGGCGATCGGGGAAGCCGAAGGCGTATTTCGTCCCATCAGGAGAATTAATACCACGGACGCGAGCAATTTTGTAATTGATAAAAGCGACCGTTTCGTGGAACAGCTCCTTTCAAACCTTTCTTTGATAACCTTGTGTGCGGTTGTGATCGGGGCTATTACATTGTTGGGAGCCGCGGTTGGGTTGATGAATATCATGCTGGTTTCTGTTACTGAAAGGACCAAGGAAATCGGTCTGGTCAAGGCCATCGGTGGCAGGAAGGGCAGTATCCGCATGCAATTTTTATATGAATCCATCATGATCAGTTTACTGGGCGCTGTTTTTGGAAGCTTCCTCGGCATCCTGATCGGAAATGTATTTTCACTCGTTCTCAACACGGGATTTGTATTTCCATGGATCTGGCTTTTCCTTGGAATGGCTATTTGTACAGGGGTTGGAATACTGGCCGGAATATATCCTTCATTAAAAGCTTCCCGGTTAAATCCCATTCAGGCTTTACGTTATGAATAATTTATAAAATTTCATTCAGAATGAATGCAGGCAAGGGTTTGCTTACAAATGAATAAAATTGAAAGAATAACTATTTTCCATTTGGCATTCCGGAAATTTACTATATTGTGTTCCCTACGAATAAACCAGGTACACCGGATTTCCTATTGAAAAGGTTTTAAAAGCATCCCGTTCGCTTTAATCAATTACCATATTCTTTAAATTTTTCTTAAACACTAAAAACAAACGATCATGGCTGAAACAAGACCGACTGCAACGGCTGCAGGGAAACCTGCATCAAGTGTACTACCTGCGAAGAGTGGCAATTCTATTTCCTGGATGGCCCCTCTGGCCTGTGTAATTATCGGATTTTTAATCTGGAGATTTCTGATAGGCGACCCAAGTAATTTTACCAAACCTGATCTCAATGGTGGTTTCTGGCCCAGCCACGAAGGTGCGAAGACCGCTCTTTCGCGTATGTACCTGGGAGGAATCATTGTACCGATTTTAATTGGTTGCCTGCTTACCGTACTCACTTTCGTAGTTGAAAGGTTTTTGACAATTATCAAGGCCACAGGAAGTGGTAATATCAATGAATTCATCCGCAAAGTGCAATATCACCTGGCTAATAAAAATGTTGACAGCGCCATTGCAGAATGCGATCGTCAGAAGGGCAGTGTTGGAAATGTAATGAAAGCCGGCCTGCGCAGATATAAAGAAATGATCACGAACAGCGAACTGGATACAGAACAAAAAGTACTGGCTATTCAGAAAGAAGTGGAAGAAGCCACTGCGCTGGAACTGCCCATGCTCGAAAAAAACCTGGTATTCCTTTCCACCATCGCTTCCGTTGCAACCCTGCTTGGATTGCTAGGTACGGTAATGGGAATGATCCGTTCATTTGCCGCCCTGGGTGACAGTGGTGGTGGTGAAGCGGCATCTAAACTGAGCCAGGGTATTTCCGAAGCCCTGTACAATACGGCCCTCGGGATCGGTACTTCGGCTATTTCCATCATTATGTATAATGTATTCACCACCAAAATCGATGGTATCACGTATGGTATTGATGAAAGCGGATTTACTTTGACACAGAGTTTTGCTTCGCTCTATAAGTAATCGTGGATCGTGGATCGCAGATCGTGGATTGATCGATAAACGATACACGTTACACGATTTATGGAATTTCGAATTAAAAGCATCTAAATAGAAAAAATATGGGAAGAGCAAAGTTACCCAGGAAGAGCACGAACATCGACATGACAGCCATGTGCGACGTGGCCTTCCTACTGCTTTCTTTCTTTATCCTGGCTACCAAGTTCAAACCGCCGGAAGCGTTGTCTGTTATCACACCAAGTTCGGTGTCGACCAAGACAGCTCCGGAGAAAAATGTTGTGCTGATAACCATTGATAAGGACGGGAAAGTATATCTGTCCGTTTCCGACGCCAATGTGACTGAGAAAAAGACCATGATTGATGCCATCAATACATCAAAAAATATTGGTTTGTCTGACGCGGAAAAAGCCAATTTCGTAAATATTCCAAACGCATATATCGGCGCTCCGTTCAGCCAGCTGAAATCATATCTGGATAAAAATCCGGAACAGTTGAGGAATGTGATTAAACCAGGCATTCCGGCGGTGGACAGTACAAACAATGAAATGATTGACTGGTTCAGGGCCGCACAGGATGCATTCCAGGGAAAAAAGATGGATATCCTGGTAAAGGGAGATGATGCATCGAAATATCCTTCTTTACAGGGGGTGATCATCGCATTAAAAAAGAATGACCTCATGAAGTTCCAGGTTGTAACGAGCCCTGTTCCGCCACCATTGGGTTCGGAACTTTATAAGGCACAACAGGCAACAGGAACGAAGGCAGTTGATTGATTAACTTAAAAAAAACAGAGACATGGCAGAAATGGATACCTCAGGCGGCGGCGGCCATAAAAAAGGCCCCGGCGTCAAAAAAGGAAAGAAGCTCTCTACCAGGGTGGATCTTACACCGATGGTGGATCTCGGGTTCCTGCTGATCACTTTTTTCATCTTTACAACGACCATGAGCCAGCCGACGGCCATGCATTTGTTTTTGCCCAAGGATGTAAAAAATCCGGATGAGCAGAATAAGGTGAAGAACTCAGCGGTTATTACCCTCATGCTGGGTAAGAGTGACAAAATCTATTATTACGAAGGAGACAGTGCGGCCGGTTTGAAAGCCACGGACTTCAAAAACGTACGTGATATTGTGGTCGACAAAAAGAGAAGGACCGATGCCAAGGACTTTGTGGTGATTATTAAGCCAACTGTAGATGCAACGTATAAGAATACGATAAATATACTGGACGAGATGACCATCGACGGCGTGAAACGGTATGCGATGGTGGATATATCACCGGTCGAGTACACCTATATTAAAGCGACGGAGAAGGCAAATGGGATAAATTAGGCCCTGGATTTTTGTGGAAATTTTATTAAATTGAGTCATTACAAGAAATAGTCCACCATGGAAATAAATAAAATACTAACCGCGGATGTGCTTGACATCATCTTCGATGGAAGAAACAAGCAATACGGAGCTTACGATCTGCGTAAGACCTACAACAAACGTCTGCGAACTGCGATGCTGGTGATGCTGGGAGCCGTTGTCGCCCTGATTGTTGGATATTTAATCAGTAATTACCAGGGCAAGGGCGAAGTTGCCAAACAAGTGGTGCAGGATGTTCAGCTGGAAGATGTGAAGGAAGAAAAAAAGAACGAACCACCGCCACCTCCTCCTCCGCCGAAACCACCACCACAGGTCGAAATGGCGAAATTCACTCCTCCTAAAATTGTAAAGGATGAGGAAGTGAAAGCCGAAGAAAAACCGCCTGAAGTTGAAAAGCTGGAAGACACCAAGATTGGTAATGCCAACCAGGAAGGCATCAAAGATGATAATATTACGGCTCCGCCTGCAGATAATAAAGGCGTGGTGGAAGCGCCCAAGGATAATACAGATTACGATAAAACTTTTACCAAGGTGGAAATCGAATCGGAATATCCGGGTGGTCCTGCAGCCTGGGCTCGTTATCTAACGAAGAACCTGGTATATCCAGATGAAGCCGTGAGTGCGGAAATTCAGGGACAGGTAATTGTTCGTTTTATTGTTGACAAGGAAGGTGTGGTCAGTGATGTGGAAGCCATAAGCGGTCCTCCTGAACTCCGCGATGCGGCGGTTCGTGTTATCAAGAAAAGCGGTGCATGGACTCCTGCTGTACAGAACGGAAGAAAAGTAAAATCATACAAGAGTCAGCCGGTCAACTATAAGCTCGAAGCACAATAATCATTTTTCATTGTTTTATATGTAGCCCGGAAAGTATCATGCTTTTCGGGCTTTTTAGTTTACAGTACGCATTTGAAAGTTGACAGTCGTCTTTTTTCTGTCAGCTGTCAACTGTCTACTGTCAACTATATTTGCAGCTATGCTAAGTAAACTCAGCGGCTGGGACGACACCATCGTAGCACTCGCAACCGCCCCCGGTATTGGCGCACTGGCTGTGATCAGGTTAAGCGGACCGGACAGTATCAAAATTGTAAAGGGATTATTTCCTTCCAAAGATCTATCCAACCAGGCGACGCATACATTACATGTAGGCATGCTGCAAAATGGAGAAGAAGTATTGGATGAAGTGGTCGTTTCGATTTACCGCGCGCCGAAATCTTATACCGGTGAAGACGTAGTGGAGATAAGCTGTCACGGTTCAGTGCATATCGAAGAAAAAATTCTCGCAGCCTGTATACATCATGGCGCAAGGATGGCGAGGCCGGGTGAGTTTACACAAAGGGCTTTTCTGAAAGGCAAGATGGATCTGACGCAGGCGGAAGCTGTGGCAGATTTAATCGCGAGTCATTCCGAAGCCTCACGTGTTTCTGCATTGCATACCATGAGAGGAGGATTTGCAGATGATTTGAAAATATTGCGGGAACAGCTGCTGGGATTCTCCGCGCTGATGGAACTGGAGCTCGACTTCTCGCAGGAGGATGTGGAATTTGCCGACAGGAAAAAATTCTATACGCTGATTGAAGAAGCGCAACGCGTGACCTCGGAGCTCATAGAATCCTTTGCGTATGGCAATGCAATTCGCCAGGGCGTGCAGGTAGCGATTGTCGGGAAACCCAATGTGGGCAAATCGACTCTTCTTAACAGTTTACTGAACGAGCAGCGCGCTATCGTGAGTGATATTGCCGGCACCACAAGAGATACAATTGAAGAAATAATTAATATTGAGGGAATAGAATTCAGGCTGATCGATACAGCGGGAATCCGCGCACATACATCCGACAGTATCGAACAGATGGGAATGGATAAGACCCGGGAA
>Ga0206982_1187_pt1 | contig 18230 bp, 19 predicted proteins | sample Alteio_BWMinCont_18_FD_153493 | JGI IMG/M metagenome (GOLD analysis project Ga0206982, IMG submission 153493) | Enriched cells from forest soil in Barre Woods Harvard Forest LTER site, Petersham, Massachusetts, United States -... | ecosystem: Environmental > Terrestrial > Soil > Temperate forest >... | reverse complement strand
AAATACGCTGACGGCGGCGCCAAAAAAAAATATTGCAACACAGTTGAATTCGAGAATGCCTCAATGAGACGCACTAGAATATGATGTGTATCAATGAGCTCACCTACCAAGAATAAAATATTTTCCGCTTTAACAAAATCTTGTTCTTGCAGCTGCAAGATATATTGCTTTAAAAAAGTAGTTTTTCCAACCTGACGTCCACCTGTAACCAAGTAAATACCTGGCTCTTTAAAATGAGGCTCTAAAGCCAATGGCGAAAGGTAGGTAAAAGGAAGTTTTGCAATGCGCTGCAGATGGGGATCATGTGCCTTAAACTCAGCCAAACTACGTCTGAAAAGGTTATGCACCTGGAAGTCTTCAAAAGATTTCATTAGATTATTCACCTATTATCAATTGGTTATATGTAAAAATACCATAATATCCAAATTTGGTCAATGGCCATTATCCATGGCCATTATCCAAAGAGGATTCTATGTTTGTATACCGTCAATCAAGAGCAATTAGGGTTAATTAGGCGTAATAGTGAATAGGGGATCTGTGTACTGGTTATTCTTCTTTTATTTCTTGGGGCCTAATGCGGATAATAATTTAATGGGCGTATGCATTTGCCGCGCATGCCATAGATCCCAATCACGCTGAAGATTTAACCAAAATTCAGGCTCGCCGCCAAATGCTTCAGCAAATGCCAATGCAGAATCGGCAGTGACGCCGCGTCGCATATTCACAATTTCATTTAATCGCGCATATGTCCAGCCCAGATGTTCTGCAAAATGTGTTTGCGGCAAAGACAAGGGCTCCAAATATTCTTTGAGCAAAACTGTACCAGGATGCAAAGGTGGATTTTTTTTAGATGACATCGGATCTCCAAACAAGAACAAGATTAAAATTTTTCATGATGTGCTTTATGCTTATCTTCCACCAATTATTACTATAAAGCGGTTTGATCTGCATGTGCGGACCATTCTGTTGATCGCAATTGTTTGGCCAGTTGATCTAAGATTTGATTCATGAATTTATAACTGTCTGTTGCACCAAATTTTTTAGTTAAATTCAAAGCTTCATTGATCACAACGCGATACGGAATATCGATACAATAAACCAATTCAAATGTTGCAAGACGTAATGCGGCTAATTCGATATTGTCTACTTGTTCAAAAGGACGCATCAATAATGGAATAAATAATTGATCCAATTCAGCTTGATGTTGGATCACGCCAAATAAAACCCGATCGAAATATTCAACATCAAATATAGTCGGATCAAATTCTTCCAATAATTGCATCTTCAACGCATGCGGATCTTCTGCGGATATCTGCCACTGATATAAAGATTGCAGTAAAAATTGTCGGGCTTTTTTACGTAGTTTAATATGATTCAAAATTTTCTTCCCATGGTTCAAGTCAATGTTGGGCTGCGCGGCGCATAGATCTTCTCAGTTTGCAAATCTGATTGTATGCCGCTTAGCCCAACCTACCCGCTAAATAGCGCGTAATCCACCATTAAATTTAAGACAGTTGTCACAATTTTTAACGAGAATGATTATCTTCTAGTCTATCAATCTCTTCACGAAATGCATGCACATCCTGAAAGCTGCGATAAACCGATGCAAATCGCACATAAGCAACCTGATCTAATCCTTTCAATTCATGCATCACCCATTCACCCAATAAACGACTCAATACTTCGCGCTCACCCATTACTTGCAATTGATGTTTAATACGTAGCAGGGCTTCTTCTATTTTTTCAATCGGAACCGGTCGTTTTTCCAAGGCACGCATCACACCACTGCGCAATTTTTCTTCCTGAAATGGTACCCGTGTACCATCACGTTTGATGATCCGCGGCAAAATAAATTCAGATGTTTCATAAGTCGTAAAGCGTTCTTTACATACTTCACATTCACGACGACGACGCACTTGACTGCCCGAATCGCTGACTCGAGAATCAATCACTTTTGTTTCAGATGCATGACAATGAAAACAATGCATATTTAAGACCTCATAACAATATTAAACCGCATGCCTCAAAAGATCAGATACCCAAGAATTTAAATTCATCCCAAATTTTAGCTGCCATATAAGCATCACGTTGATGACATCCCATACACCGGAAACCTTGCACACAACGCCAATACATCCGCTTTAATCGCAGCAATTTGCGCATTATCATCGGGTTTATCTAAAATATCAGCGATCCAATGCGCGACTTGGCGACATTCGTTTTCTTTAAAACCACGCGTGGTCGAAGCCGGCGTGCCGATCCGAAGACCACTTGTGACTGTTGGGGATTCTCTATCATTCGGTACACTATTTTTATTGGTGGTCATATTGGCCGCAGCCAATAGCGCTTCCGCAGCCTTACCTGTGACACCATGCGACGTTAAATCGATTAATAACAAATGATTATCGGTTCCACCTGATACAATTGCAAAACCACGCTCATTCAATGTATGCGCCATTGTGCGTGCATTATGAACCACTTGTTGTTGATAAGCCACAAAATCCGGCGACAATGCTTCTTTAAAAGCCACTGCTTTGGCGGCAATGACATGCATTAAAGGCCCACCTTGGATCCCGGGGAATATCGCTGAATTTAATTTTTTTTCAATCTCAGGATTGGCGCGCGCCAAAATCAATCCACCGCGCGGACCACGCAAAGTTTTATGTGTCGTACTGGTGGTCACATCTGCAATGGATACTGGATTTGGGTAACATCCCGCCGCAATCAGACCCGCCACATGCGCCATATCCACCAGCAAATAAGCGCCCACACTGTCTGCAATATCTCGAAATCGTTGCCAGTCTACTACCCGCGAATATGCCGAAAAACCCGCAATAATCATTTTGGGTTTGTGTGCTGTTGCAAGCCGTTCTACTTCAAGATAATCAATCAGCTGTGTTTGCGGATCCAGTCCATAGGGGATCACATTATATAAGCGCCCTGAAAAATTAACCCGCGATCCATGTGTCAAATGCCCGCCAGCAGACAGATCCATGCCCAATACGGTATCGCCCGGCGCAAGCAATGCCATATAAACGGCCATATTTGCAGATGATCCCGAATGCGGTTGCACATTGGCATAGGCTGCGCCAAATAATTGCTTGGCACGCGTTATTGCCAATGTTTCAGCAATATCCACATATTCACAACCGCCATAATAACGTTTACCAGGATAGCCTTCCGCATATTTATTGGTTAAGACGGATCCCTGTGCCGTCAACACCCGTGGGCTTGCATAATTTTCAGATGCAATCAGTTCAATATGTTTTTCTTGCCGCGCTACTTCATCGGTCATGGCACCCCATAATTCAGAGTCAAATGCGCCGATTGTCATGTCATGAGAATACATCCTAATACCTTATTTATAGTAATCGAGTTATTAATTGCAATACTGCTTGATACCCTTCACCCAGAACTACTTGATGCCTTATAGTAATCGATTCATTAATTGCAATACCGCTTGTGCCGTTTGTTCGCTCCCCGGTAATGTTGGATTAAATTCAGTGATCTCGAGCGCAACCAACGATTTTAATACATTTGTCGCAGCTAAAAAAGATCCCAAAAAAATTCCATGGGGCTCTGGTGCACTCACCGCCGGTACATCATGGGGATCAAAAGCATCGAGATCAATCGACATCCCAATCCCAACCGTAGTCGCTGTCAAATATTCTACCGCTTCCGTGAAGATCGCAGCGATCCCCAGTCTTTCAATATCCCGCATCCAATAAACACGTACACCCAGAGACTGCAATCTTTCTACCTCAACAGGCTCATAACTGCGCGCGCCAATGACGACAACGTGTTGTGGTTTAAATTTGGGTTTAGGACTTAAAATCTGCGTGAGAAGTACATCCCCCTGCCCCAATAAACTGGCCAATGGCATTCCATGAATATTACCACTCTCAGTATCATCCGGTGTATGCGAATCTAAATGCGCATCAACCCATATTAACCCCAATGGACCCCGGGGCGCATAGGCTTGAACTATGCCACTCCACGTTCCCATCGCGACAGCATGATCTCCGCCCATCACCAATAATTGTGGATATTGTGTTGCCAATTTTTGCGTAAACGTAGCCAACTGTAAACAAAAATCTGCGACAGCTGGCAAAGCCGCCAATTGACGTAAAGAAGTTGTGCAAGTGATCGTTTCTTGCCACATGAATCGCGACCAATCTGCAGATTTTTCTTGAGAAGACTTTGAACCGGCTCTCAGCAATGACTCAATCAACGCTGGCGCTTTTTCGCATCCCAATTGATTCGCTGATTGGCCGCTTGCTGCTCCTATGATGGGGATAATCCTATCCAAAATACGCATCCCCCAATAATCCAATTAAGTCTTTGGGATCGGATAATTCCGGTACCAATGGCAAAGACAATCCTAACTGATAACGCTCACTCAAATCATGTACCAAACGCAATGCTGAATAATCTTCAAGCGCAAATCCCACCGAGTCAAATATTGTAATATCATCTGCGTGCACACGCCCTTTTTTTCGCCCAGTCACATATTCCCATAATTCACCCTGCAAATGTATGGCCAATGCATCTGGCATGAGTTGTTGGATCTCACCATCACACCGTGATTGTTCCATGAACTCTACTACGATATGGGCACGTTTTAAGAGATCTATTGGTAATTCCGTTTTTCCGGGCGAATCACCGCCAATGGCATTGATATGCATCCCTGGCTTTATCCAATCCGCCTGGATCACCTGATGATTCCCTTCTGCGGCTGTTGACAGTGTCACAATATCCGATCCCAACACGACCATTTCTGCAGAATCACAAGGCACAAGTGTTAAATCAAATGCCTTTAAACGATCAGAAAAACGCCGCATCGCATGGGGATCAATATCAAAATAACGAATGGTTTGAATCGGACGCACGGCACGATGCGCCAAGACTTGAAACTCACTTTGCGCACCAGTCCCAATAATACCGAAAATCTGTGCATCCGCCCTCGCCAATAAATCACTCGCAAGTGCCGATGTCGCCGCTGTACGCAATGCTGTCAATACCGTCATCTCAGATAATAACAAGGGATATCCCGTTTTCACCTCAGATAACAGTCCCAAGCCAATAACCGTTTGTTTTCCCAATGTCGGATTCTGCGGATGCCCCGTCACATATTTAAATGAATAGTACTGCAGATCCCAAATGGGCATCAGTTCAATGATCCCATTGGCTACTCTCGCCCCAACCCGTGGAATTTTATTGAATTGTTCCCAACGACTGAAATCAGCTTTTAAATACAATAAAAGCGAGCGCACGAAGGCCTGAAACCCATGTTGGTTTAACAATTGTTTGAGATGCTCAACCGTGAAGATTTTCAAAACTATTTCCTATCATCCGTAATGAGAGGCTGCGTCACCACGGTCCGTACGATATCATCTGGTGTACTGCCATAAAAATCATGCCGCGGTAGATATTTCTGCAGTTGTTTAGATGCCTTCAATACATCGGCTTTAAACACATCTGTCCCCGATTTTTCAGCCAGAATTGCTGCTAAAAATATGATAATCGCTAAATCACCCATATAATTGCGCTCTTTAGGGTGTTTTTGTAAATAAAGCTCACGGGCCTCATTTCGTGATGATATCCGTGCATCCAATTCTGCCTCACGTTTCAAAAATAGATCATTGATGTGCGCAAGTACACGGGTATCAATAGGCCCATGCAATGCCGCTTGTTTGATATCATGAAATACCGGCTCAGGCTTATAGTTGACGCGTATACCCGATTCAGGATCCGGCTTTATATCGTCTACTTCCCATTGCGTGATGTATTCTGGATTTCGAATATAGCTTGTGAGCAGTACCTGCGTTAAACGTTCTTCCATAAAAAACTCCTCTATGCCTCAAGACAAAAATATATGAAATAATTTAAATCATTATTCAGGATCTGCTACAGAAATTCAACTGTTAGAGACGGGCAAAATTGAACTTAGGGCAATTTAGATGATCTGGCCCTGCCCTTACTCACCCTATTTTCATTGCATTGCGCCACCATTTAGAATCATTGGCTGTCTTAGGAGAAGGGTTGTCAGGAGCAGATCTCTTCCCTAGCGTTGTAGTTGTAGTCCAAATAGGTGTAATAGATGTTGAAATTGCTGTGGCTGTGCTAGTAGTAATGACAGGCAGGGATGATGGTAATAGATCATGAAATGAAGCGCTAGCAGACACAGGTGCTAAAGGATCCGCAAATGAAGGGATGCTAGGCGTTACCGATAACCCAGGCGCAACGCTTGAATAGTAGTGTTCCAATGCTGCACGAACCCACTCCTCAGGCCAAAAGTTCTTTCTAATTCCTTGCCGCTTTTCCAGACGAGCAAGGAATCCTGAAATTCCCTTTTCTGATGCTTGAATTGCCCATGCATAGGGTACTTCTGCTACTTCCAGGCCGTGGTTGAAGGGGTCTGCCCGCATCTTATTCAAATAACTATCTACACTCCTATCGTTAGGTATATCTTTATCATTTGGATGTTGCCGTTGCCACAAAGACAGCAACATGCCTGGTGTTACTTGTTGCTTGTTATCGATAAGCTGCTTAATAAGTTGAATAAATGTTAGCTTTTTTTCTGTGGTCCAACTGAAACGTTCTGCGCCGGTTTTTACTTGCTTCAGGCCGCGGCCGCGCTTGTTATATAAATAATTCTCCTGTGCATAATAATTGAACGTATCATCCTCGAATGCAACTGCATCGTCATTAAATTCATCATGGACCCCATCATCAGCACGCACCTGTTGTATCATCTCTGATTCTGTAGAGTAGATTTCTGGTTCTGCAGAAAGTAGTGGGTTATGATCCAGAAGAGGTGGCCTATTTTTTAATGTATATTGGTTATATACCTCTCCTGCCTCTATAGAAATAGGGAAATAATCATCAGCCCCTGATATATCTGTTGTGGATAAAATAGATATTCGATCTTCTGTTGGTGTAGTAGTGATGTGTGTGGCAGCAGAATCCAGGGAAAATAGTTGGGGCGGCGGCGGTGATGGAGGAAGATCCCATGTGGGCCTCCATGCATCACCACCCATCCAATCAACATCTCTATTTTGTGACAACTGCCAGTCAAAAAGGTCATCCGTACTAGATTCTTCAGGGATAACAGCATCAGGGGTAAAAGCATCATGTTCTGTTGCTCTTGCAGCTGAGGGTAGAAGAAGTGGCGATGAAGGTGCATCTAAAGGTACTGCTATGGATACGGGTTCTGCAATAGCAGGAATAACACCAACCTCTTCTCTACTGTTCCAGGTTGCTGTTACATCAGCCGCTTGATGCCGTGCTGCCTCTAATTCTTGTTGAATGCGACCAGACAAAATGGTGACTATATTCTTTAAGTAAGTTAATTTTGCATTGATTATTTTTTTATCACTTTTCTCATCGTGCATTTTGATGACTTCATCGATAGCAGTCTTGATATTATTGCTGGGCTTTAATAATTTCTCTAAAACAGCAGGCGTCATTATTTCTTGAATGCGTTTAGAAATAATTGAGGCCATACTCTTTAAATAAACTAATTTTGCACCGATGATTTTTTTATCACGTTCGTCACTGTACATTTGGATAAGTGTGTCGATAGTCACTTTTACATCATCGACTGGTTGCAATAATTTTTCTAACATCATGCGGTACCTTCAATAAAACAGATTATCATGTAAAGGGGGCTGGCCTTTTATAAGGGAGAGAAGGCGCATTATTAGTAGCTCTCTTGCCTAGGATTGTGGTCGTTGCTGCTTTGGATAAAGCAACAACCTTAGCAACTGCTGTGGGTTGCTTAGAGGAAGGAGGCTTTACAGAGGGATTATCATGGGCAGCGGTTTTTTCCATGGGTACCACTGTCGTTGCCGACGTTGATGCAGTGGTTATTTTTGCAGTAGCTGTCGTAGCTACAGTAGCTGTCGTAGTTGCAGTAGCTGTCGTAGTTGCGGTTGCTGCTGTAGTTGCTGTCGTCGTGGACAAAACAGATGTAGGATCTGGTTCACTGGAAGAGCCTTTCTTCTGATATTTCATGGAGCTGCAGCGGCTCTGCAGTGTTACTCGGTCTGGCACAGGGTTTCTAAATAGGTATTCCCATAAAATCATCAGATAAGCAGGCTGTACTGGTAGTTGATGCTTATTAGCTAGCGCTATGGTGTCTTCCAGTTGCTTTCTGTGCTCAAGAGTCCACGGGAATGTACCATACTCATACTCCCTGTGTTCCTCTTTCCTCTTGGGTATTTCAGCCATCACCTGGTTGAAAAATGCATTATCAGATTTAACTCGCGGCCTTTTCGCCCAATGATGCTTAGCCTCAGTCGTATCACTTGATGTATATTGCGCATATAATTCCTGCATGCCCTGAGTGTGACCTATGCATAATTGTTGAATTAATATATCGAAATCCAGTTCTTTTTCTGATGTCTGAACAGCTTCCATTTTTTTCTTATTGTGGCAATAAACATATAAAGCAAGCTCCCAAAACTCTGCTGGTGACAATGTCGATTCTAAATGATTACTCTGGGCGCACAACAATAAATCGTTATAAGATTTTCGTAGTGTATCGACAATGCTGGTGAGCTGTCGTTCAGTGGGATCTGAGTTTGTTGAGCGATGAGGTAATTTACTCAATATCTTTGATTTAAATTCTGCCGCATCTGCAGAGAGGGTGCTTGAATTCAGATCATGCGAAACTTTAGGCCACTCACGCTTAAACAGGCCCCACAGCTTTGCATCTGATTTCAAAAAATCTTTATTTTTACGTATTATATAGTTTAAAGTGGCGATCTCTTTAGCTGTCCAAGGGCGTTTGCTCTTTTGTTCCTGTTCTTTTAACCGTGGTTTTTTTGCTTTCTGTTCAGAACGTGTTGACAGAACGCCATCCCGGTTAAGACCACTTTTAAATTTTATGCGGCTGGGTACAGGCTCATCTCTATATTTGTATTCCCATAGAATCATGAGATAGGCGGGTGTAGTTGGGATATCATTGTCTTTGGCTAATTTGATGAGGGCATTAAGCTTTTTTTTGCGATCACCTTTCGTCCATGAAAAAATAACACCTGATCCATATTCATGATAATACCTGCTTGTTGCTTCAAGCTCACCCATAACATTTTTAAAAAATTTATTCTTATCCAGAACATACCGGGGTCTTAGTTTTTTCACCGTGTCTTGTTGATCTTCAGTTGGCGCTGAATGAGAAACCGAAGCTGCGTCATCTTGAGGAGAAGACATTGTGGGTGAGGAAGTTGTATTATCATCACTGGCTCCAGAATGCGTATCATCATCAATCTGAGGTGTTGCTGCTGCAGAAGTGGTTACAGGAGCAGTAGCAGTAGCAGTAGCAGTAGCAGTAGCAGTAGCAGAATTATCATGGCCGGGTGTATCTTCCATTGATTGAATAGACTCACCGATGGTCTCTGATAGGGTTTCTAAATAAATTAATTCTTCAGCTGCCATTTCATTGTCAAATTCCTTATTTTCTATATTTTCTATTTGAGTGTTGGCTTTAGTTTCAATCTCCTTCACTGAGTCTAATAATTGGTTTAATAGCGATGAGTTTGTACCAGTCGCTGACGCATCTTTCATATTTTCGGATAATTCTTTTAAATAACAGAAGCTCGCCTTTATCATCTCTTGAATCATCTCTTGGTCATCTTTATTATTTTGTGCTTGCAGATGATTTTTTACTTGCAGACGCAGTGATTTGATAGTCTTTTGAATTTCATCCAACAATTGTTTTAACATAAGTAAATCCTCTATAAAGAAAAGTAAGAAAGAAAAGTAAGCGTCCTCTAAGGAATTTAGCTATCTTAACAATATTTGGCTAAAAAATCAAACTCTTTTGATGCCCCGGGTGTGATTGAAAGTGTAGGTTTTTCAAAAAAACACCCTGATGCCCCCATTTCAGTAGTCTCATGGCTTAAATGTACATACAAAATTAACATTATCAATAAAAATGTACTATAAGAAATGGGGACCCATCATTTTGCATTTTCAATAGAATTATCTGCTGTTTCTTCTGCGGAAATCGAAGCTTTCTCTAGCCATTTATCACCTAATTTTTTACTGGTATTGGCACCCAAGGTTTTTAATGTTTCTACCCGTTGAATTAAATTACCGCGCCCGGTGTATAATTTGTTACACGCCAAATCATGGGCTTTTTGCGTCGCTTGTATGTGTCTACCGATTTCTTCTAAATCTTGCACCAATGCCACAAATTTATCATACAATAATCCCGCTTTTTTAGCGATTTCAATTGCATGTTGATTTTGATACTCAAAACGCCACATATTTTGGATGGTACGCAATGTTGTCAATAATGTTGTGGGTGTTACCAAAATAATATTACGCTGCAATGCGTCATTAAACAATTGTGGATCGTGTTGCATAGCAAGCATAAAAGCTGATTCAATGGGAATAAACATTAATACAAAATCTAAAGTTCTGATTTCTTTTAACTGATGATAATCTTTTTCACTGAGCGATCGCACATGCGTACGCAGAGAATTCATATGTTCTTGCAGCGCCAGAGCCTGCGCAGTTGGATCGGATGAAGCACAAAATCGCTCATAGGCATTGAGTGATACTTTGGCATCGACCACAATATCTTTATTGTCTGGCAATCGTACGATCACATCAGGCTGTGAACGCCCGCCTTCAGCTGACTGTAGGCTCACCTGTACTTCATATTCTGATCCTTTGTTTAAACCTGATCGCTCCAACACACGCTCTAAGACAATCTCGCCCCAAATACCCTGTGTTTTTGATTCACCTTTTAATGCCCGCGTTAATTGCACTGCATCATCTGCCATTCGTTGATTCAATTCTTTTAATTGATGAATTTCCCGTACCAATGAAAACCGATCACGTGATTCCTTGTCATAGGTGTCTGATACTTTTTGTTCAAATGTTTTAATCTGCTCGCGTAATGGATTTAATAATCCCTCTAAATTGTTTTTGTTTTGCAAGGTAAACCGTTCACTTTTTTCTTCTAAAATTTGTGCTGCTAATTGTTGGAACTCAAATTTCAATTGTTTTTTTGATTCTTCTAATAGTACCAATTTTTCTTGATGATAACGCTCACTTTCTTGATGATAAATTTCAAGGCTTGAATTTTTTTCGCGTAATAATGCGATTGTTTCTTGTAATAATTCTTTTTGTTTAAAATATTTTTTCTGACAATAAAGGCCGATGATACCAGCACCACATAAAAAACCAAGGCCGATGTTTAAAATAAGATTGAAATTGATGGGTGTAAACATATCGATTCTTCCTTAAAAATTACGGGCAGACTCCCGTGTCTGCCCGCCGATATTATTGTACTATATATTATCCATTCCCATTTTTTTTTGCACCCTCGCTTCCCTCGCACTCGCTTTCAAGCTCGCTTTATAAGCACCAAAATCAAACCAGCGGGCCAATTTACCCAGCTCGCCATCTTGCAACATCTTCAGATCTGTGGCGGTTAAAGGGGCGGCATTTTCGCGTGTGAGTAGACGAAAAAAATTCTTTGCGGCAGTCCGTTTATTTTCTTTATTAAAGTCTTTATAAAACCAAGATAACGTGTGTTTATAATCATTGCCTTGCGCTCTTACTTTTATGTATTCGTTCACACTCGCAAGTATTATTGCCTCTGGGGTCGGCATCGTTTTTATCTGGTCAAAGAAATGGATGGTTTGCTTAGGATTAGCATTACCGTTCCCATAATAAAAATCACCCCCATTACCCGCGCCTCTCGGAAAAAGAGACAATCCTACCTCTGTTAACTTCGCCACCGCAAGTCTCGCCTCATTCTCACCCCTAAAATCAAGATCATATCCTCCGTTTTGCGCAATACGCACGTTTATCGATTTATTCTCCACGATAAACGCCATGCCGGTTCGCATCGCTGCTATTCTTTTCTTATCTGTTAATTGGCCTACATATGTTGTGTATAGGGAAGAGGGCAAAACGATATCACTCAAATCCGATACTGCCGTTGATTGCAACACTGTCGATTTCAACAAGGATCTTCTGTGGTTACGCGTATCATCCATACCCGATGATGATCCTCCGCTTTGAGTGTAAGACAGGGGCAACACTGAAGGACTGTCACCCAGAGCAGGCCGCTCCGTTATATCATAACTGGACGAGCCTCTGGGTCTAACGATCCCAGAGACCTGCGATCTATACCCTTCGCCATTGGATGTATTCTCAGCCAATAGTCCAGGTTGTGATGATTGTCCTGAAACAGCCGGAGGTGCGACAAGGCGGCTTATAGGCGAAGCTGCGACAGGCGTGACAGATGTTCCCGCCACATTTGGATCTATTCCTCCCCTCACAATGCCACGCCAAGATTTTAGGATCCCCATTAGACCTGCTAGAACAGATTGCCCTACAACTTGGCCCAGTGCCAAAATCTTGGTACGCAATGCATTATAAAATGCCTCCGCATCTGCATGAGAACCCCACAGCTTCAGGATCTCTAAAATAGTGGCAATACGCATGACTTCTGAGGGATGTCCTGATTGAAATGTCTGATGAAATGTCTGAGATGTCACAAGCCTCGTCCAAGCTGCTGTATTGGCTTCTGGTGCTAATCCATAGAAAGCACTCACGCGATCCAATAATGCACCCAGATTATTTTTCAAGACAGCCGATATCGCTTGCGCTTCGACGTCGGTCAAGCCATGATGGGTCGTCGTTGTCATAAAATACTGCCGGCACTCTGCTACCCAGGGCTGCTGTGTTAATTCAAGTAAATCCGAGGGATTGCAAAAAACATTATCCAGTGCAGATCCACCGTCTCTGTTTTGTATGATGAGCTCTTCATCCGTCATGTGCATGAATGCTTCTAAAGGTATCCCGCTCTCCAAATTTAAATAAATGCGGATCATGTCGGGGGCAGCACGTGAAAGTTTATGGGCAACCCATGGATCTAGGGTCTGTATAGTACGTGTCATATGTTTCTCCAAATCATTTAAAGGGAGGAAAATGGGAGGGAAGATCTTAAAAGATTTGTCAGTGTATTAACTCCTCTGCGCGACCTACAACTAAACTTAGTTTTGTTTGTTGTTTTTTCTGTTTGTTTAGTTTTTTAATGAATGCTATGCTCTCGCGTCTCTAAAAATTGAATTTTAGGCCAACGTTCCATCATTAAATTTAAATTAACACGCGTCGGCGCCAGGTAAGCCAATTGACCGCTGCCATCTAAAGCCAATTGATCATGGGCCTTTTCTTGAAACTCTTTAAAATGTTTGGGATCATCACATGAAACCCAACGTGCCGTATACACATTAATCGAATCATAGGTACATTCCACAAAATATTCGGCTTTTAAGCGATAAGCCACTACTTCAAATTGCAATATCCCCACTGCACCCAAAATAAAATCTTGATTACGCAGCGGCCTGAAAATTTGGGTGGCACCCTCTTCCGATAATTGTTCCAAACCTTTTTGTAGCGCTTTGCGTTTGAGTGGATCCAATAATTTAACGCGACGAAATAATTCAGGCGCAAAATAAGGGATCCCCGTAAATTGCAAAACTTCACCTTCGGTAAACGTGTCGCCGGTTTGAATGGTGCCATGATTATGCAATCCGATAATATCCCCAGGATAGGCTTCCTCAACTTGTTCGCGATTGGCTGCAAAAAAAGTCAGTGCATGGCTAATTCCAACTTCACGTTTTAAACGTACTTGAAAAAGTTTCATCCCTTTACGATAAATGCCGGAACAGATCCGAAAAAAAGCAATGCGATCGCGATGCGCGGGATCCATATTTGCCTGAATTTTAAATACAAATCCGGTCAAAGCACTTTCTTCAGGCCGCACATCACGCACAGCTGTATCAGTTTTGGCTTCTCGTGGTTGCGGCCCTGGTGCATCGCTAACGAATGCATCGAGCAATGATTGGATCCCAAAATTATGAATGGCCGATCCAAAAAAAACCGGCGTGAGTTCACCTTTTAAATAAGCTTGTTTATCAAAAGTGTGACTTGCACCTTTGATCAATTCAATTTCATCACGTAGTTCAGTGGCCAAGGTGCCCCACAATGAATCTAGTTCGGGATTGTCTAAGCCCTGGATTATGCGCGCTTCCTGACGCTCAGATCCTTTACCTGCTTTATACAAATGAATTGTGTCATCCACTAAATGATAAATGCCTTTAAAGCGTCCGCCCATCCCAATGGGCCAGGTCACCGGCGCACAACGAATAAGCAATACGCGTTCAATTTCATCTAGTAAATCGACAGGAGCTTGGCCTTCACGATCTAATTTATTAATAAATGTCACAATGGGTGTGGTACGTAAACGGCACACTTCCATCAATTTAATGGTACGCGCTTCTACACCTTTGGCTACATCGATGACCATCAATGCAGAATCAACCGCAGTCAATGTACGATAGGTGTCTTCAGAAAAATCTTCATGACCCGGTGTGTCAAGCAAATTAAATAAACAATGTTGATACGGAAACTGCATCACCGATGTAGTCACGGAAATACCGCGTTCACGTTCCAGCGCCATCCAGTCAGATGTCGCATGGCGTGACGCTTTACGTCCCTTCACTGTGCCGGCCATTTGAATAGCGCCACCATATAATAAAAATTTTTCGGTGAGCGTTGTTTTACCCGCATCGGGATGCGATATGATGGCAAAGGTACGGCGTGTTGTAATTTCGTTTTCTAATGTTGACATAAGAACCTAAGTAATCGAATTTTTAAGGGCGACCGCGGGGCCCCGGTCGCCCTACGTTAAGGATGACCGGACGGAAAGCCCCTACATTAAGGATGACCGGACGAAAGCCCCTACGTTAAATCTAGTGTATAAATCAGTGCGTTTTCAGATCCCGTTGGATCTTCGTAATAATTTTTACGACAAGCCGTTTGTTTAAATCCATATCGTTCATATAAATGAATCGCAACTGCATTAGATTCGCGCACCTCTAATAATGCTGAATGCGCGCCACCTGCAACGGCCATTTGCAATACATGTTCCAATAATTTTTTACCGAGTCCACGCCTTTGTTGTTCACGACGAATGGCAATATTTAAAATATCACACTGTGCGCCTACAAAAGAAATCAATGCAAAGCCTATGATCACCGTATTTGTTGGGTCCACCATCACCACGGCCGGATAACCCACGCGCAAACAACCATAAAAAATATCTTCAGTCCATGGAAATGGCTCAAGCGCTTTATCAATCGCATATACCGCAGGCACATCCTCAACCTGTAATGGCCGGAATTGATAGGACGGGATCGGCTCTATCGGTAACTCGCCGTCTGTCATAATAACACACGTGATTGTAATAAAGGTTTGATCGCATGCCACAGCATACGTTTTTTGTCGGGATCCTCTAGCAGCACACTCAAATTGTCGCTTATCAATAGGGGTATTTTTTTTGTCGTATAAGATGGCACATGTGTCGGTGGACAACATTTCACGTCCATCATCACAATTCCGGTGCGCACCGAAAAAGAATCAAGTGCCGCAGCAATTGTATTGATATCCGTGACAGGTGCCGTTAAAGATGCTACACCAATCGTATCACGCGTTTCATCCATCGCCTGAATAATCGACTGTAATAGGACCGCAGCTTTGGATGTCCAATCCATCACGCCATCTTTGTCTGCACCGCCACATACTTCAATGCGCGATACAATAAATAACCACTGCATGGATTCTGCAAGTGGGGCATGCAAGATCTGTAAGGTAGGTGATATAGTCGAGGGTGATGAGACAGACAATGCTGATGGCTCAGATACTATCGATACAGGTGGCGCTAATGATGCCGGTACAGATGCTGATAATGCAGATTTCGCCGATGATTCAGATAATTCTGATGCCGCTTCTGCCCGACGTACCCATTCCGGCAGTCCCATAGCTGCTAGATAATCCGAACGCGAATTTAAACTTTGATACATGCCTTCTCCCTATTTTCATGCATTAATTATAAAGATCATGACCACCTATATCCAGCAGAATAATTTTCTTATCTACCAAGAGTAACTCCAACATAATCCTATATCGAATATTAATAGAAATAGAATGAATGCCTTGCAGTTTATTACTTAATTGGTGAAGTCGTAAAGAAGGATGTCCTGGATTTCTTTCTAGAAGTAATAATGTCTTTTCATATTGTTTCTGGATCTGTGGATGTTTTTTTAAAAATCGAGCAGCTCGTTTATTATATTGTTCTGTATAAATAATTTGATAACGATCCATGATATTACTCATCTTCCCCCATATTTAATAATCGTTTAATATGTGCTTCCACACTTTCTATTGTGAAATGCCCTGTTGCAAGATCACGCTCTGATTCAAGAACAGCAATTTCTAATTCTGCCTCTCGCATATGCTCATATGTTTTCATGTTTAAAACAACGTATTCCGGACGCCCCCGCACGGTGACCAATGCCTCAGGTTCCCCGTGAAAAGCCGAAATACCCTGTCTTTTCAAATCATTGGCTGAAATTGTAAACATAGCTCCTCCACTAGTATCGATAAGAGTATTTAATATAGCACTTTAAATCACACTTTACTACTCTTAAAATATTATGGTATCTTCTCCATCAAGTCCAAAATTAAAGAAGAAAAATGCCTACATTCTTAAAACACATACTTGCCTACACCCTTATCATTCTGGGTATCACACTCTGCACCGGCCTTGGTTTTTGGCAACTTGATCGCATGGCAATAAAACAAAATATATACACTGCGTTTAGTCAAGCTGAGTCATCCCAGCCAGCGCTTGTCAGAAGCTTGAAGTCAACAGCAGCGACCGATCCTTTTATACCTTATCAGTCCATACAAATCGCCGGTATTCTTGCAGAAAAAGAGTCGATTTTTATTAACAATCAACGTATGGATGGCCAAATCGGTTATCACGTGATCACACCACTCTATTTTGCATCTGATGAACCACCATTATTGATTAATCGCGGATTTATTGCAGGGAAGGCCGATACCGGGCCATTAAATGATCAAGCCGATCTCCAGGATTTATCCGTCAGTTTGGCAGGCTTTCTGATTGAACCCCCACCTACTGGTTTTTTATTGGGCGATAATCTGACACACCTTCCAGGTCAATTTATTTATTTACAACGCTTGGATATTGCCTTATTGTCCCAGGCCACTGGCCAAACTTATCAAACGCACGTACTACTGTTAAATAAAAATTCCACTCACGGCTTTGCCCGAAATTGGCAAATCATCGCCATGCCCCCTGAAAAACATCTGGGATATGCGGTACAATGGTTCGCTTTAGCCCTCACGCTGGCCATTTTATCGATCATTATGTATATTCGGACACACAGAAATGAACAAAGCACTGAATAACCCGCAAAAAACACCTAAACCCTTATCTAAAACCACTACCATAGGGCTCATGGTCTTATTTGTCGGCCCCATGATCATGGCGGGGATCCTCTACTATTTAGAGCCACAATTAAAACTTTCAAGCCATCAAGTCGGCACATTGCTATCGCCACCCATTCCCGCCGCGGCCTTAAATCTCAATCCAGATCCGATCCCAACGACACCCTGGCGCCTGCTCTATTACACTCCCAATTGTAATAATATTGCGCTTTGTAGTGTATCACTTGAGAAAATGGAACGGCTGCGTGCAGGGCTTGGGAAAAATGCATCACGTGTATCTACCTACCTTGTCAGCCAAATGCCCCCCCCGCAGAAAATATCCCGCTACAAACATGGCAACATATTGCCCGCATCCAACAATTACCTACATCATTACAATCCATACAAACAGGCGGATTTTTAATCATTGATCCCATGGGCTTTGTGATCATGTATTACCCCGCAGACACCCCTGTCAATGCGATGTTGCGTGATGTCCGCCATTTATTACAGGTCTCGCAAATTGGATAATAGCATGGGTGGTTGGGCAATCGGACGAAAGCCTCTATTTAATAATATAAAGATATTCAAAACCATTCTGGGCATCAGCATGCTTTTGGCCTTTATTGTAGTCATTTTAGGCGCCTATACGCGTCTCACTGATGCAGGTCTGGGTTGCCCTGATTGGCCCGGTTGTTATGGGGATCTCATTGTGCCTGCCACAGAAATAGCCGATAGCCGCTATCCGGGGGTCCCACTTGAACCGACTAAAGCTTGGACTGAAATGATCCACCGTTATTTAGCGAGTGCGCTCGGCTTATTGATTGTAACCATTGCCTCTATGTGTTATTGCATCGCTGCACTCAAATCATTTAGGCTGCATGCCAGTATTTTATTATTATGGG
>Ga0206982_1186_pt1 | contig 18235 bp, 19 predicted proteins | sample Alteio_BWMinCont_18_FD_153493 | JGI IMG/M metagenome (GOLD analysis project Ga0206982, IMG submission 153493) | Enriched cells from forest soil in Barre Woods Harvard Forest LTER site, Petersham, Massachusetts, United States -... | ecosystem: Environmental > Terrestrial > Soil > Temperate forest >... | reverse complement strand
AAGAAATTACCAGACAGCAATTAATTTATACTCCAGGGCAATAGAGCTCGCGCCAGAGAAAAGAGATATTTATGAAGCCAGGATAAAAGAACTCAATACTTCCTTCCGGATACTTGCTGATCTGGAGGAGAAATACAACGCAGGATATTATAAGGATGCTATTAAGGGATATTCAGAGCTGCTCAAAAAGCCCGGGTTGAATTCTGATTATTCCAATTCAGATTATTATTTAGGAAGGGCAAAATGCTTTGACAAAATGGGACAGTTGACAAGATCTTATAACGAGCAAGTCAAAGATTACAATGATGCGCTGAAAGACTACGCTAAATCTTATGAATATGACAATGATAATCTGGAAACAATCCGGCGCCGGGGAGATCTGTACGGGCGCATGAATAGAAATGTTGAAGCGCTTACCGAATACAGGACTTACCTGGCAAAAGATCCAACCGACCCAACTGTTTACGAGGCAATGGCAAATCTTCACATGCTCAACGGGAATCTGGACCAGGCCATAAAAGATACTGATCCTGTACTATCTCAGGGGAATATTGATCCGATTTCTAAATCAAAACTGAATATTGAAAAAGGAGTATTGTACGCACAAAAGAAGGATTATTCCAGCGCCGAAGATTATTTCACGCGTGCCATTGCTTTGGATAGCAATAATGCTTTTTCATATTATAATCGTGGTATGGCCAGATTCAAAATGAACAAAATTCAAAGCGCTGCAAGTGATCTTATTTCTGCCCGTCAAAAAGGTCTTGGTTCAACTAATATTATGATAATAGATAGTTCTGCACAATTAATATTTGAACGCGGAGTGTATGCCTTCAGCATTGGTAATTACGATTCGGCGCTGATATTTATTGATGCTGCAATTAATGTAAACCCAAAAAAGAGCTATTATTATTATGCCAGGGGTGAGTGTTATTTTTCAAAAAATGATTTTGGTGAATCGATCAAAGCGTATTCACTTGCAATAGGACTATTAGTTAGTTATCCAGAAGCATATTATAAAAGGGGATTATCGAATCTGCAGTTGGGAAAGGCTGCTGATGCTATCGCTGACTTTACCAGGACTATTCAATATAATCCGCAATTTTATTTAGCACAAAAAGGAATTGGCGATGCATATTTTGCGCTGAACGATTATAAAAAGTGTGCAACGAGCCTTGAAGCTTGCCTTGAGATGAGTTCGCTCAGGGAGGCACATTCACCCAAGACGATCCTGGAGATATATAACACGATTGGCAAAGCTTATTACAGGATGAAGAATTATCCAAAGGCTTTGGAGAATTACAGGAAATTCCTTTCATTTCACCCGAATGAAATTCCTTCTTCATTTAATTATGAAATTGGCAATATTTATATGAACTTGGGTAAATACGACTCTGCCCATAGCTACTTAATCAGATCCTATCAAAGTGATCCATCCAATGGATATATTTTATATAGCGTAGCCAGTTGTATTTACTTAAGTGGAAATATTGAAGAATCTCTGAAATGGTTTGAAAGAGCTTTTAAGACAAATGCAGTGGACAGAAATTTTGTGGACCACGATACCCTGTTGGGATCACTGCAGGACGATAAGAGGTTCAAGGATTTAAAAAAGAAATATCTTTAATATGGAGTCAGGACGCGTTTATGGCTCCCTTTTGCGAACGTATTTTAATTTGCTTATTGATGAATCCTGAAAGCATATATTATTTATTTGAAGCTGGCATTAAGGGCAAACAGGAAGATTACATATGGCCTATTGCCGGAAAGGCAACCGTGAATGACAAAGTTTTCATTGTTTGTGACGGGGCTGGAAACTTTAATAACGGCGAAATCGCGAGTAAATTGATCTGCCAGTTTATGGCAGCGAAGGTTTTAAAATTTGACGAACGGAAAATGTCTGGAGAACTGATCGATGAATTATTAACTGAAGCGAGAGACCGATTGATTACTTATGCCCGGGAATACAGATTGGACACCGATCTGGCCACAACTTTTTCAATGCTTATTTTATATGATCAAAAGGTGTTCATGTCATGGTACGGAGATAGCCGGATTTATCATTTGCGGGGAGGAGAAATTCTTTTTAGAACGGAAGATAATGCGCTCGTCAGTGAACCAATTAAGAATACTGCTATTGCACGTGGCATAAAAGCAGATAGTTCACCCATAAATGCAGAAACAAAATGGATTGAGGACGTGCAGGATGGTGATTATTTTTTGCTTTGCAGTAAAGGCATAATAGAAAATGTAACGGATGATGATATCAAATTATTGGTCAGCCAAAAAGATAAAGCCAATATCGACCTGACCGGGTCTTTTAAGCGATTGGCTTTTGAAAAGACAGCAGACAATTATTCTATGTATTTGATAAGAGTAAATGTGGTTACACAGAAAAGGAGCATAAACAACGGAATCGTCGCAATCGGGAAACAAACAAATGGAAATGTGGTGCCATTCTTTATTCTTGCGATGACTATCGTTGGACTTTTTATTATGGTTTTATATTTCCGGAAAGCACGAACATCAGATCCCACACTGAAATATAGAAATCAAACATCTCAACCTGTGGATGTTCTACGCGATGATAGTGTTCCCAGCGCATTCGTTATGTCGGCGCCCCGGAAAAAAACTGTGAATGTTCTACGCAATGATAGTGTTCCCGGAGCAATCGTTATGTCAGTGCCTCGGAAGCCAATTCTTCCGGTGACTGATTCTGTAAAAAAGAATAGTGAAAATCCTCAGGCAGCACCCCAGAACGTTAATTCAGCAGCCATTCAGGCTGAAGAAAAACCGGAGCATACAAATCAAACACCCATAGTTCAAAAAAAACAGGTGCCGCAGCTGATGATAAAGCTCACGACTGATGAGTCGTGCAAACTCAAAATCACGAATATCGATTTGGATGAAGTGTTCGATTGGGATTTGTCCACGGATGATAACGGCACTATTTATTTAAAGCCAGGAAAATATTCGATCGTCGCAACGAGTGTGACCGATGGATCCAAAACCAAAACTTATAATTTCGACGTGAAACCTGGAAATACACATACCACACAAAATCTCCACATTAGATTTTGATAGCTGGCCGGCATACGATTTACAAGTAGAAAAGATTTGCAGATTGTCTGAAACTCACATCAGAATATTATTATAATTCAATAATCTGCATGCGAGGAGAAGGAGTTTTTGCATAAAATGCAAATGAAACCTGATACGACTCAGTCTCCGCTTTATTTTACTAAAACCCGACAGTCTTTAAGATTATTCAATTATACCGTTGATTCATTCCGGAATACTTTAGCTGAAGAATTTATTAAATCTTTAGCCACGAATCAAATTATCAAAAAAATGAAAAAGATCAGCTACATTCTATTCGTCACGTTTTTTTCTTTTCGATTAATTGCTGCGGGTCAGATGAAAATCGATTCCATTCAACGCGTAGATAGTCCTTTAAATGCATTATCTCCGAAAGCGTTAAGGAAAGAGAAAGACAGCATTGCAAAAAGTCTGACTCCCATGTCAGATAAAGCGATTGTTTATATCACGCGGAATCATGTAGGAGAATGGTTAATTCCTTACCGGATGGACTGTGACAGCTTCCAGATAGGCTGGATTAAAGCCGGAACCTATCTCTACACGATCCTGGACCCGGGAGACCATGTTTTTATTTGTACGCCTCCGACTACAAATGAAGTCCGTTTAAAACTAAACCTTGAACCAGGCAAAATTTACTATGTGGATATAACCTATGGAATTGGAATAATCAATACCGTGGTAAAAATGAAAATAAAGGACAGCGAGAAAGGAAAAAAAGATTTGATCGCTGCTGATATTTCAAAAAGCAACCAGTATCCACTGTTTCCGAAATCTAAAGAGGTTGAAAAATCCCCTCCGGATGATAAATGATAGTCAGATGAGTTTTTTATCAAAGTTTAGCCAGGAGGGATTGACATAAGAGACAGTAATTTGGTAAATTCGAATCCTATGTATTATATTCTATTCGGTTTTTTTTACATGCTTTCCCTCCTGCCGATGCGCATATTGTATATCCTTTCGGATGGAATATACGGGGTTGTTTATTATGTAATTGGTTACCGTAAGAAGGTAGTTATGAAAAATATCGAAATAGCTTTCCCGGAAAAATCAGATACAGAGCGGGTTAAAATAGCAAAAGCGTTTTATCATAACCTTGTTGATTCCTTTATAGAAACCATTAAATTAGTAAGTGCTAGCAGGTCATTCCTGGAAAAAAGGATAACTGCTAACTGGGAAGTGCTTGATCCTTTATTTAAAACTGGTAAAAGTTGCCAGCTTCACCTCGGACATACATTTAACTGGGAATGGGGCCATCATGTGTTGAGCAGCCACACAAAATACCAGGTGCTCGTAGTATATATGCCTCTAAGCAATGCTGTAATAGAAAAATTAATGTATCATTTGCGCGTTCGCCATGGAAATATATTTATTGCTGCAGGCAATATGAGTAAATCTATGGAAACGTTTATAGATACCCAATATCTTCTGGGTCTCGTTGCTGACCAGAGCCCGGGCAACCTTAATAATGCTTACTGGATGAATTTTTTTGGCAGGCCTACCGGGTTCGTGTCAGGTCCGGAAAAGGGAGCAAGAAAGGGTAATTTACCCGTGTTGTTTACCTCTATTGTAAAACCTAAGCGTGGCTACTATCATGCCTTTTTAGAATTAGTGTGTGAAGACCCCTGTGCACTGAAGGAAGGAGAACTGACTTTGCGATATGCCCGTTACATGGAAAAAGTAATACGATCGAATCCTGAAATGTGGGTATGGAGCCATCGGAGATGGAAACACAGTTGGAATCATTCTTATATAAAGAATTGGGTTGGAGAGGGCCTACCCGGTATTGAACAACAGGCGGTTTGATAAATGGATTTTTTATTCATCTATGGAAGCGTCAGGTCTCTGTACATTTTCCCTGCTTCATCAAGATTTTTCTTTCCCTGGTGTAAAATATTATAAGATAAGGTCCGTTTTGTTTCTCTTGCTCATTGATAGATTTTATCTTGCACTGATGCGATTGAATAAATGGATAGTGTTCGTTGCTACTATGAGCTTCCTGTCATTATCAATTGCAAAATCCTGGTATTATTCGGAAAAAGATGGCGGTTGTGATCTTCGCGCCCGCACTGTTGCATCACGGCTTTTGACGAGTTCATATTCACCATATTTTTATAAATGGAGAAAATCTGACGGATCCTATTTCCTGGACCCTAATCAATACAGCAATCGTACGGTATGTGGAACCTCCGTTACACCAGCTATGCTTTACACAGTTTATCCCTTGTCTGTACTGCCGTACCTGGAAGTCAGGCGGATATGGACAATCCTGCTTTATTTATTGTTGGGAGGAACCTTTTTCCTGATTATTCTGAGTCATCCAAATCAGCCGCTTTTTTATCCTTCCGTTATTATTATTCTGGGTCTCATTTGCAGCAATAACTGGCTATTCAATATTGAGAGGGGCCAGGTTTATACCTTGTACACCTTTGTTCTTGCCTTTTCTTATTATTTATTTCATAGTAAACTCAGACGGGCTCAATTTATTTCGGGTTTCGTTGCCGGGGTACTCATTCTTCTCCGGCCACTGGCAGCGGTTATTGGGCTGGCTTTTTTAAGTAAATCGGAAAGACAATGGCTTATCGGAAATATCGTGGGGTTTGTCACGGGTTGTTTAATATTCATAGCGCCGAATCCCGGTTTATGGAAGGACTATCTCAATGTCATGAAGGCATATTCAGATTTTTCGATAATAGATAAGAACATTCCGGGAAATTTAGATGGCCCGGAGAAAACTGTGGAAATTGAAGGAATGAAGAACCTGCGTGTGTATAAGGATTTTGAAACTGGCGGACTGTTCCCAATGTACATTTACTTCAATTTTTCAGGTCACATATTGGGTCTGAAATATTCTTTGCTTATCTACTCCGTAATCGTTGCGGGTTTATTGTTTTTGTTTTATCGAAGTCCTCGCTACTCATGGGATCCGGAAAACTTGTTTTTATTTGGCTTCCTCTTATATATACTGCTCGAACTTTTTATTATAGCTCCCCGTCCCGGGTATTCACTTATTCAATGGATATTTCCTCTTTATGTCATTGCGTTAAAATACCTGAGGAACCAGACTGTTCTGTCGCTGATGATCATTTCATTTTTATTGTATCATGGCTTCCCCTTTTTGTTTTTATATCCTTATCAATTTCATCTTGCAGAATTATTTTTCATCCTTACTTTAATATACTCCCTCTTTCAAAATTTAAATAAAAAAGACCGCAATAAAAATGAACTGGCTGTTTCTGCTGATTAATTCAGTATTATGACTTCTGAATAATTAACGTTGTTATTAATGTCAACCTGTTTCAGGCGAAAGGCTTTTACGGTTGAAGCTGGGGCATTGTCTGGCACTGTTACAGATTTAGTACATGAGAAGAGAAACATACAGGCTATTCCCAATACCAGGCATTTATATGCTTTTTTCAATTTGCTGATAAGAACGATTAAGGCAAGCAATGTCATAACCAGCAATATGCTATGCATGTCTGACTGCGTGTTGTTGTTCTGTGTGTTATTGTTGGAAATTTGGTAGCTATAGGTCAATGCCGTACTGCTGTTTCCGCCTTTTGCCTGAGAAGATATGGTAGCTATATCATAGAAGTTGGAACCATTTGTACTTTCCTGAATAACGAAATGTGAATTATTTGATTCCATATCTGTCTGCCAGGTAATCTTCGTACCAAGATCATTTCTGGAAACATTGAAATATGCCAGCTCCATGGGAAGTACTCCGGAAATGACAGTTATTTTTACTTTTGCAGAAGATGAATTTTGCTTATCTGTTGCTGTGAGTGTGAATACATAAGCACCTGCAACCATGCCCGTGACTTTTGTGGTCATTCGGTTGGAAGGGTTAGTTATAGTGGCAGCCGGTCCGCTGGTTTCAGTCCAGGTGGTATCTAAAATAGGATGACCGGGATTAGCCTGAACCGCAGTACCTGAAAGGGTAACTGAATTCGTAGGAAGAATAATAACAGTATCTATAGCAGGTAAGGTATTACCGGAAACAGTTGGCTGTGCAATCGCAGAAACAGAAAAAAAGACACTTAAAATAAATAGCGATGTTTTCATAGTACTACAGGGTAAACCATTAGCATGCCATTCTTAATGCTTTGAAAATCAACGCGGACTGAAATTTTTGAAATTATATTTTCCAATAACAGGAATGGAATCCTTATTTGGAAATGTATTTTTCTGATTTTATTTCATCCCTTTGAACGTTGCGTAAATAGCCATAGCATGTCCATGTCCCAGATCGAAATCTTCTTTCAACCATTTAATGATTTCTCCAGCTTTAACTGTTGGCTTAAGTTTTCCTTTTTCTAAAAACCCTTTTTGTTCAGCCAGTTTCTTAAAATCGGAAGGTGTTTTACCTGTCTTTGTTTTAATGTTATCTATATAGGCCTGGAATGACATGATTTTTATTTTTGAAGAAAGATATAGTCATTTAACAACACAAAGTTGCGCTGAAAAAACAAAAGTTGGTGGGTATTAATGAATCAAAAATGTTGCTGTCTGAGCATCCTGTTCAATAACAGTATTCGAATAAGTTGCAAAAGTAGCCGATGAACCATCATCAAAGTTCAGCGTAAGATTTGGGATAAAAACCCATCTGTCATTACCATTTGGATACATGGTAACTGTGAAATATCCTGTTTGGATGTTTTGCTGTGGGACCTTGTTAAGTATTTTAATGGGAAAAGGTCCTCTTAGTTCTCCGTTGTCTTTAAACCTGGTGACAGGGTTGATGCAACAAAAGCAGCCTAGCATATCCGCACTGGGTGTGGACGCGTCACAGGAATTGTAACCGGCGACACCCACAAGCGTCCCGTCTGTTAAAAATAGCGATACTTTTAATTGAGTTTCCCAATCCTTGTCATCAGTGTTTGCCGGTGTGGTAAATGAAATAGTAGCAGATTTTAATTTTGCCTGGGCAATGCAATTTCCGCAGATCAAAACGACAGTCAAAAATTGAAATAAGCGCTTTGAGGAGGACTTCATGAATTTTACTTTTTTATTAGAGAACAGGATTAAAGATCGTGAATCCATTATTTAAATAACTTTAGAAAATGAAAATACTTGTCAGGGCCGGACGCATAGCTTTTGGGGCTTGCCTCATTGGCCTGGGTATTCAGGGAATGTTTTACACCGATTTTGACCCGGTGTTTTTGCCAGACTCATCCACATGGCTTCCATTTCATAAGGCATTAGAATATGTATGGTGCGTGATGCTTATATTATCAGGTCTCTCCATTATTTTGGAAAAAAAATCCAAAGAAGTATCGCTCGTTTTGGGAGGAATATTCCTGATATTATTTTTATTTTGCCAAGTGCCACATCTTCTGATTGTTGACCCGAATGGGAAATCGTTGGGCTCCTGGACGCATGCTTTGAAAGAACTGGCATTCTCGGGAGGTGCTTTTGTCGTTGCAGGATCTTACCCCCCGACGACTATTCAACCTAAATCACGATTGATCAACCTGCTAAAAAAACTTATCCCTTTTGGCAGGGTTTTCTTTTCTATCACCATGATCGCCTTTGGCATTGATCACTTCTTATATAGTGAGTTTGTAGCAGACTTAGTACCTGCCTGGATCCCTGATCACATTTTTTGGACACATTTTACCGGTGCGGCACTTATTGGTTCAGGCATTGCGATCATCGCGAAGTTCAAATTGAAAATAGTGGCGAACCTGCTGGGAACAATGATCTTTCTTTGGTTTATTTTCCTTCATATTCCCCGTGGAATTGCAGACCCATATGGCAACAGGGGAAATGAAATGACAAGTGTAATTCAGTCATTTGGGTTTAGTGGGATTGCTTTTCTAATTGCATTCGGCACTCGTCTGGGGATTAATAAAAGCCCCTCATAAATATGAAGGGCGAACTTTAAAACCCTGCCCTAAGCAGGACACTAAATTGCTGATTTAAAAACTTGTAATTATAGCATGCAATTGTCCTGCCATTGGAAAATCTCAACCTGAAGTGGCTATATTCAATGATATCATTCTGGGAAATAAATTTAATTAGAAAAACCTTGTGTGGAAAAATAATCACGATTAACAAATTAGAGGTAAAAAATCCCTGCAGAAAATACGTTTGCATAAAATACGGTCAATGATGGTTACCGTAGCTCATCTATAATTTATCAATTCCAACAAACGAATATCCTTTTTCTTTTAAAATAGGAACCAGAATTTTAATGGTTTCAAATGTCAGGTTATTTAATCTCATTTCGTCAATATTAGCTGTTGAGTCGTGCATAAGAAACAGACCGTGGTTGACGCGCTCAATTAATGGCAAATAGGCATTAGCGCATTCATAGGCAGATTGATGGTTCTGCCAAAAACTATAGTCGTTGGCATTAATATCCCATAAAAATGGTCCTTGATAATTATTGGCTTGTTCAAATTCACGATTAAGAATTATTGAAAGATCAGGATACCAGTACCCATAAGGCGCTCTAAAATATATACGCTCATTGGGAACTAGTTTTCTTATCAATTCATCAGTTGTGATCATTTCTTCAAAAATCTTTGAGCGCTGACCTTTGTCAAATAGTTCTGTCATATAGGGATGGCTGTAGGTATGATGGCCTATAAAATGGCCCAGCTTGTCCAATTCAGGTAATATAGAAGGATACAGATCTATATGTTGACCAACACAAAAAAATGTGGCAGATATATTTTCTTTATACAAATATTCTGCAAGGCGTAAAGTCTTTGGGCCCGGACCGTCATTCGGAGTTTCTCCGGGACCATCATCGAAAGTCAGACAAAGGGTCTTGTCTGGAAGATGTGAGCCGGTCAATTGATCTAAAGAGAACATAAAAACAGTTTTAATCTATTGATTTGATAAGTAACAATACTTAGTAACATTACTGATCGTTCAGCCTGGTAAAATAAGTGAGTAAAAATCAGCCCTTTTATTCATTGTTTTAACAATTTAACGGTAGTCTGGCATTTAATTTGGCTTGGACATGCAAAACCGTCATGGGTATAGGAGCGATAATCATGATGAGCCTGCCCTTTAAACGCTATCCGGACAACTCACATAATAAAATTATTTATGAAAAAGGCAATTTTAATTTTGATGTTTGCTGTTTTTTCGGCAATGGCGGTTCTTTTTTTTACGTCCTGTACCAAGAATCAGAAATCCACTTCTAATATGGCAAGTCTGCAGGTCAGGCTAACAGATGGGCCGGATCCTAATGTAAGTGAAGTATGGGTAGATATACAGCAGATCGAGATCATCATGAGCGATACGAGTCATCCGTTGATATTAAATGGAGCCCATCCCGGTATTTATAACCTGCTTGCTTTTTCCGATGGCAAGGATACGCTCCTTGCTGATGCCACTATTCCGGCGGGAACGATTAGCCAGATCCGTTTAATCCTGGGGGACAATAACTATATCATCACAAAAGATGGTCAGAAGATTTCATTAAAAACACCGAGTGGCCAGGAGTCCGGATTAAAAGTGCAGGTGCATCAGGATGTGACAGGAGGAATTCTATACCGCCTCACACTGGATTTTGATGCAGGACGGTCGATTATTAAAGCCGGAAACAGTGGAAATTATTTACTGAAACCTGTTCTTCGTATTTTTTCACTCGTTCCATCTGGCGGAGATATACAGGGCGTAGTTGTTCCCGATTCTGTCAGCACTACGATTTTTGCTATACAGGGATTGGATACAATTGCCTCTGCATTTACTGATACCAGCAATGGCAGATATTTATTTAAAGATCTGCCCGCCGGTGGTTATTCTTTATCATTTATTCCATCAGATACAACCTATAAGCCGGCTTCCGAAATGGCATCGGTAACGCTGGGTCAAATAACAATTGTTGATACAGTAAAATTGCAACATTAAAAGGCTTTTCCCTCTATAACTCATTTATAATGAACTATTTGGAAGCCAAATTCTGGCATCATAGTTGTCTTTATATATAGAACACTTAAATAAAATTTTATGACACAATCCGAATCTATGAAAACATCCTCATCAATGGAGGTTAGAGAAACAGTCATTGTATATTTAATTGCGGCAGCACTTTTAACAATGGTGATGGTTATCGCCTTTTTAGGTTGGCAGGGACAATAAATAGGCTGTCCATATTCAAATAGTCCTATTTCGCATCATTATAAGTATCAATTTCTAGCTTATAAGAGCTATCATTTTGTAATCGGCATACATTCACGTAATTGAATGTACATCTGGGAGAATATGCCAGTAAGGTGAACCCATCGCCTGTTTCTTAAATAATCTCACGGTCCTCTCTCACTTTATATATAGGAAAACCAGATCAGAGTCGGTTCTCTTTTTCTCCTATTGAATAGAGTACTGCTTTGAACTCCTCATTTTTTACCTTTGCCTTTCATCGCATAGTTCCCTCATCGCCTCGCGTTACATTTGAAATAGAACCGAATGTCAAATCTTAAAGTTGAAACTTCTCCTCAAATTTATGCAAGAATTGGCGGTGTGTTGTACCTGATTTTAATACTTGTTGGGATGTTTGCGGTTATTTTCGTTAGAGACAGACTCATTGTAGCAGGAGATGCTACAGCCACAGCTAATAACATTATGGCTTCTCCGTTGCTGTGGCGCATTGGTATTTCCGCTGACATAATAATGCACGTATGTGATATACCCATCATGCTGATCATTTATATATTATTGAGACCTGTGAATAAAAATATTTCCTTGCTTGCGCTGCTATTTAATTTAATACAAACCGCTGTTTTGGTAGCTAACAAATTAAATCTTGTTGCGGCATTACTTCAATTGGAAAGCGCGGATTACCTGAAGGCAGTGGATCCAAATCAGCTACACGCACAAATGTACCTCTCATTAAAGTTGCATGATATCGGCTTTGGCATCGGTCTCATATTTTTCGGCTTTACCTGTCTTGTAAATGGGTATTTGATTTTTAAATCAGGCTATTTGCCAAGGACTATAGGAGTCCTGATTCAAATTGCCGGCCTATGCTATCTGACGAATAGTTTTGCACTGCTTCTGGCTCCTCAATTCGCGCATATAATTTTTCCCGCTATTCTTCTACCTGCCTTCATTGGTGAATTATCATTTTGCTTATGGCTCATTGTGAAGGGTGTGAACGTCCAGAAGTGGAACAAACTGATGACCATGGGCTAGACTCACCTACTTGATCTCTCCGCAAGGGCGCGCAAGAATGTATCCGCCATTTTTGATGATAGGTGATGACTGCGCGATTTCCGCAGCCTGATCGAGCGATTCCGCATTTATGACCATGAAACCGCCTTCTGTGGTATCGGGAAAATGATAAGCCTGAGTTCCATCTGGATCAATTCGTTTTCCATCTGACTCCAGTGGATATCCAACTTCCAAATGCTTTACTTTCACAAGCTCCGACATCCATTTGCCCCAGGCGAGCCGATGTTTTTCCTGTGCCTCTTTTTCTGCCTTTTCGAGATTGTTATACCGGAGCGCCATATTCCCCCCGAAAAATGTGAGCATGTATTTTTTCATATAGCGTTTGCATTATTGTCCGGCAAAAATAACAAGAAAAGAGAGTTAACTTGATAGTTCACCACCTATGACGCCGTCCATCCGCCGTCGATCATCAGTGTGGTGCCGGTGATCAATGCTGCGGCAGGTGAAGCGAGAAACAAAACGGCATTGGCGACATCTTTGGGATCACCAATTCTGCCCAATACAATTTTGGAAAGCACCATTTTTTTAGTTTCCTCATTGGCGAGATAATCTTCAGTGCCCGGCGTGTAGATAAAAGTAGGAGCGACTGCGTTAACAGTGATATTATATTTGGCCCATTCCACGGCAAAACACTTGGTCAGATGTGAGATCCCCGCTTTGGTCATGCAATAAACGGATTCTGTAGGAAGCGCGATGAATCCCGCCTGGGAACTGATATTGATGATTCGGCCGAATTGTTGTCTGATCATCAGGCGTCCTGCTTCCTGGCTGGTGAAAAAAGTTCCTTTAAGATTTACATCCAGTGTATAATCAAAATCCGCTTCGGTAACGTTTTCAATATAATTCTCGGGAGCGATGCCGGCATTGTTTATTAATATATCGATCCTTCCAAAATATTCGGCTGCTTTCAAAACGGCAGATTTTATTTCATCCATCCTGCTGACATCCATCTGCAACGGCAAAGCCTTTCTGCCCAGCGCTTCGATTTCCTTTATCAGTCCGCTGTCTGAATGTATATTTTTAAGTCCCAGCGCAATATCTGCTCCCGCTTCCGCAAGTGCTAAGGCACATGCCCGCCCGATTCCCCGGCCTGCACCAGTTACCAACGCAATTTTTCCGGGAACCTTTACTTCGTCTGAATTTTGGTTAGCCATATATTTAAATTAATTAGCTCTCATTGTTATTGCTATATACTTTCTACAGTTGCAATAATAAAGAATCATTATGAAAGTCATTAGATTTGCTAAAAAGCCTGCGTCGGAGTAAAAATGAGTTTATAGTTTCAAATTAAAAGCATATCATTTACAATGTGGAACATAAATACAATTTGGTTTGAAGTAACGGTTGTGACTATTTTTCATAATACGTAAACAATACCGTTTTTTAACCCTTTTTGAAATGAGTTCATGATATATTTTGCTGAAAATTTTAGATTTGTGGAAATGAGTATGAATCAAATCAAACTATATGACCTTTTCAGAAGGGAAATGCATTTATCTGATGATAAAGCAGCAGAAGCAGTATATGCAGTGCAGGAAATGACCGAATCAGCATTCACTTCGAAAAAAGATGTGCTGGCAACAAAAGAAGATCTTTATTCCCTTAGGTCTGAATTAAAAAAAGATATACAGGATACCAAAAACAATCTTTACAGGGCAATTTATTTATCGGGAATTCTGCAGTTCATAGCCATGACAGGAAGTTTGCTGGCAATTATTAAATTGATGAAATAAGGATACGATTTTAAGTAATTCAGAAATGCACTTCACCCCGGAAATTTGCAAATGATATTTTTAACGCAATTAATTTACATTAAAGAAGGACAGGAAGATGTATTTCATCAGTTTGAAGACATTGCAATACCTGCTATTTCAAAATATAACGGGCGGCTTTTAATCAGGGTGCGACCTGACGACCATTCAATCATTGAAAATAATATCGGGAAGCCTTATGAAATCCATTTGGTTGAATTTGATTCTGAACAGGATTTTCAGAATTTTAATCAGGACGAAGAACGGAGGAAATTTCTTCATTTAAAAGAACAGTCGGTAAAGACAGTCTTACTCCTAAAAGGGACAAAACTATAGCACACCACTATCTCAGACACTAAGTAATTTCAGCCATGTCCCAAAACGCTAAAAGTCCCTTACTACATTTAATATGTGGTTTACCCGGATCGGGAAAAACAACGCTGGCAAAAAGTATTGCTGCTTCAACAGGGGCTATTAGATTTTCTCCCGATGAATGGATAAAAGATATCTGGAATGATAAGGCTGAGACAGAAGGCAATCAATTCAGGGATCAGATTGAACAGTTACAATGGAAGACTGCAAAGCAGATGATGCAAAATTCAATCAGCGTAATAATTGAATGGGGAACATGGGGAAGAACTGAAAGGGAAAAATTGCGCGATGAGGCAAAGAATGTTGGCGCGGGAGTAAAATTCTATTATTTAGATATATCGAGGGAGATTCTGAAAGAAAGAGTTTTATTGAGAAATCAGGGGACAGACCGCCATGAGTTTTATATTCCTCCGGAAGAAATCGAAACATTTCTTGATGAATGTTTCAAATCTTTTCAAATTCCAACTGATGAAGAATTAGCGACGTACGATTTTATCGGGTAGGTAATCAGAAAATATTTATATTTATTCTGATTACCAAATACACTTATGAGAAATATTCTTTTGTTCTTCTGCATGTTGCCAGTTATCGTGGCTTCTGCGCAGGATTCTGTTACACGTTCACAGATTGCAGTTACAGAAAAAATGTTTCGCCTCTCTTTTAATGATTCAAAGAGAGATTCTATGACCGGCTATTTGACGGACAGGTTGAAAACCTATAATTATCTGCAATCGCAAAACCTGGACAACGATGTACCATTTCCGTTATGGTTTAACCCCGTATTACCAGGCATGAAGGTTCCTCGGAAACAAATGCCTGTTCATTTTGACATTCCTGACCAGGTATCAATGCCTGCAGATAAAAGTCAACTCGCTTATTATAGCATCCCGCAACTGGCTTCCCTGATTAAACACAGAAAGATTACTTCCGAACAGCTTACCCGTTTTTATATCGACCGGCTTAAGAAATACGGACCGGGTTTACATTGCGTGATTGAAATTACAGAGGATATCGCTTTAAGGCAGGCGAGAAAAGCAGATGCAGAAATCGCCGCCGGAAAATACAGAGGTCCCCTGCAGGGTATACCTTATGGAATTAAAGATCTTTTTGCCGTGGAAGGAACTAATACCACCTGGGGAACGCCCCCATATAAAAATCAGAAAATTAACCAGACTTCTTTTGTAGCTGCACAATTAGAATTGGCAGGTGCTGTTCTGGTTGCCAAATTATCCCTGGGAGAACTGGCGATGGATGATGTATGGTTCGGCGGTCTCACGAGAAATCCATGGGACACGACCAAAGGATCGGGTGGATCATCTGCAGGTTCAGCCGCCGCAACATCGGCAGGTCTCGTCTCCTTCGCTATTGGTACCGAAACCTATGGTTCCATCGTGGACCCTTCCATGAGATGTGGGGTTACGGGTCTGAGGCCAACCTATGGAAGTATTGCGAGAACAGGAGCAATGGCGCTTGCGTGGAGCTCAGACAAAGTCGGAATCCTTTGCAGATCTGCAGAAGACGCGGCGATTGTGTTTAATTATGTTCATGGCGCTGATCAGTCGGATGCTTCATCCATCCAGTTCGCTTTTAATTATACAGGTTCAACAAAAATGATGCAATTAAAAATTGCCTATGTAAAAAATTATATGGATACACTGCCTTCTGGCAGCACGGAGAAACAAACCCTGGTACGCTTAAAAGAGATGGGCGCTCAATTGATCCCTATTAGTTTTCCCGATAGTCTGCACGGTGATGAAATCCTTTCTTTGATCATTGGCGCAGAGTCTGCCGCTGCATTCGATCTGCTTACCCGATCTTCGAAAGACGATGAAATGGTGCAACAGGCCAGAGACAGATGGCCCAACACGTTCAGAACCGCGCGTTTTATTCCAGCTGTGGAATACATCAATGCCTGCAGGGTGCGCTACCAGATCATGAAAAAAATGGATCCATTACTTGACGGGTATGATATTATTATTGCGCCGCCTGAAACCGGGGATCAATTGGCTATTACCAATTTAACGGGTAATCCTTCCATTACCATTCCGAACGGTTTGTTACCTAATGGAATGCCTGCAAGTATTAGTTTCATTGGAAAACATTTTGGTGAAGCCACATTGCTCGCGTTTGCAAAAGCCTACCAGCAGCAAACAGGATTCCATTTAAAACATCCATCCGGATTCCTGCCATAAGAATTTAACATTTAAATCCAGCCATACCTTATGGCTTTGCCAATTAATTCACCCGTATTGTTTAGGTTTTTTTTGTGAAGCATATTTTTACGGTGGGTGTCGACAGTTTGCTTACTGATGTTCAGAATATAGCTAATCTCCTTACTTAATTTCCCCTCAATTATAAGTCTGAGTACTTGTTTTTCACGCTTTGTTAAGTCTTCCTTGCTTTCTACATATATATTATTTAATGCAACATTATGGTAAGATGGTTCTCCATCCGTACCTATAAACGATAACGCGGGTATTCCCTCCTGTTTCAGGTATGTAATATCCGTAAAAACATTCAGGGTTCTAAGGAATCTGCCATGCTCATCATGCTCAAGAAGAATACCCTGATAAAGCATTCGCGCATAATCGCCATTCAGCTTCCTCAAGCGAATATCATATCTCACTTTATACTTCATCAATTTTTTTATAGCCAATTTTGAATAAAAATCCACAACGCTATCTCCGAAAGCCAAAAACCAGGACCGGTCATCGGGATGTATTTTCTCATTCATAAACTGCAAATTGAAATCAGATGGATGATATCCAAGAACTTCTTCTACTTCTTTACTCACATATTCAAATACAAAATTTTGATGGTTTATGATGAAATAATAAGAATCACCAATCAGGAAAAAATTCAAAAGTTTTTTATAAAAGTCCTGTTCAATCTTCAGCATGCTGGGAGCGGATTCATTGCTTAGCCCTTTAATTAATTTATTGAATTCAAGATTGAAAGGTTCTTTTTTCATAAGCAACTTATCAATGGGGCTTTGTAATTGAATATGTATATAAACTTAGTCGGTAAAAGGATGAAAGGGTAAACAACCGGGTTTTAAAATTCCCTTATTTTATAAGGAGAGGACTGTCTATAGTTCGGAGGGTAAACAATTAAGTAAAAATAATACTACCCATAAATGGGTATTTTTTTAGGGTATTATTCAAGTTACATTTAAAAATCGTTTCCGGAAATTAAATTGATTAAGGATCCTAGTACCTCTATGACAACCGATTGTTGAGATTTAGCAGATTCTCCACGAGTGAATTACCCTTCAGTACTACTGTACCAGGGATTCATTATTAATTTAACCCAAAAAACATTTTATGAAGCAATTTCTACTAAAACTGCACGGTCAGCCAAAAAATCCTGTGCTGATTTTTCTTCTTTCGACAATCGTTTGTTTTACAGCCTGCCGCAAATCAGATGATCCATTTAAGGGAAAGAACGATCCGTCATTTTATTCAGCAGATGTCATTGATAAATGGATGACACTTGAAATAAGAATGTATAAGGACGCGACGGGTATTTTCAATGGGGCATTTACGCGACCCTTTGCTTATTCGGGCATATGTGCCTATGAATCGATTGATCCGGGACTGGCTTCCTGGAAGAACAAGTACAATGGACTATCAGGGCTTCCTGAAACCGAAAAGAATAAAAGATATGACTGGCCTGCCAGTGTTAATGCATCCCTTGCAGAATACAACAGAAGTTTTTTTACATCAGCCAATTTAAATGCAACCGATCTGGCCGCCATTGATTCACTGGAAAATGCCATTTATTCATCTTTCAATGGTGATGGGAACGAGGTACTTAACCGCTCTGTT
>Ga0206982_1158_pt2 | contig 18235 bp, 12 predicted proteins | sample Alteio_BWMinCont_18_FD_153493 | JGI IMG/M metagenome (GOLD analysis project Ga0206982, IMG submission 153493) | Enriched cells from forest soil in Barre Woods Harvard Forest LTER site, Petersham, Massachusetts, United States -... | ecosystem: Environmental > Terrestrial > Soil > Temperate forest >... | reverse complement strand
GAGCCGCCTGCCGTTGAGCTTTAGTCCTGTCCGCGTAATATGCAAAACTGTCAATTAACTCGCGTATAGCAATGCGATTTCTGAATTCATTTGAATTTCGTTGCCTTACGGAATTAGGGACGGCCTGCGATTTTACAGAAAAAGTCAGTGTTATAAATAACAGAGTGATAGTTACATTTTTCATATAGTGGATTTGAATTTACCGACCGTGTTTTTTTGTTAATGTTTATATTTTCGTTTGTTTCAATGACCGCTAATACCCTGTTAGCGGTTCGTTGTTATTGTCTGTCCACTGTGTAATTCAATTCAGTTACCCCACAAGTAAATTGTTGGGTAGTCAATAGGTTTAGGTTTATTTTGTCTTTGATGTCTACAAACAATGGAATGCCTCGTCCAAGAATAATTGGATTAACAAATAGCCAGTAACCATCAATTAAGTTCTGTTGAATAAGTGAATGTGTGGCTGTCGGGCTACCAAAAAGCAGGATTTCTCCACCTGCCTGTTGTTTTATTTCGTTTATTTTATCCGAAACGTTGTCGCTAATAATTGTTCTATCAGTCAAACCCGCGTCTTTCATTGTTTTCGATAAAACAACTTTGTGAACTTTGTTATACCACTTTGAATGTTCAATGTCATGCTTGGTCGCATTCGGCTTGTCTCCTGCGGTAGGCCAGTAATTTTCCATCATCTGGAAAGTTACTCGTCCGTATAATGCCGTATCGGTTTCGCCTATCCGCTTACCGACATGGTCAAAAATTTCTTCACCAAGTTTGATCCAGTTCATCTCTCCGTTTGGTCCTGCTACAAAACCGTCGAGCGATATGTGCATAAATGAAATTACTTTTCTCATGTTTTTTGTTTTTTTATTATTTATTTATGGTTTGTTACTTTCTAATATTTTAATATAGTTTTCAAGTCGATCTAAAGTTTGCTTGGCGCCTTCAACGGCATTTACCTTTCTGTTTAATTCTTCAATAATTGCTTTTGACTTAAATATTGACTTCATTGTCAGTAATGTTTTTTCTTCAACCTCCTCAAATAAAATTGAAACTGTGAAGTTATAATCTTCGCTTTCCCCAAAATATTTATAAGATAAAAGGGAAGGTTTTATTACTTCCACGTACTCAATTTTGTTATCAAAATCCTGCCCCCAGCCATGCATAATAGAGTCCAAAATTTTGCCTGGTTCTACATTCATTGATTTTATAGTTAGCGAAAAGCCATCTGGCCCCCACCACTCTTTTAAATGTGCTGGAGTCGTCCACACTTCCCAAACTAAATCCCTTGGGGCATCAAGAATCTTTGTATGTATAAGAATGTTCTCTTCTTGTTTGAATGTATTATATTTTTCCATTTTTCTATTTCTTCTTTTTTTGAATTTTAGCCAGATAGCTTTCCAATGAGTCAAGTTTATTGTCCCAATATTTTCGATATTGATCTACCCAATCTGTGACTTCATTTAATTTTTCGAATTTAGCTTCGCAATATCTTTCCCTGCCTTGTTGTCTGATCACAATAAGACCACAATCATTAAGGAATTGTACATGCAATGAAACTGCTTGTCGGGTAATATCAAACTCCTTTGCAATAGCATTAACATTGAGTGATTTCCGAGCCAGCATACCTATAATTTGCCTACGAGTTGGATCTGCTATTGCTTGAAAGATGTCTCTTGTTTGTGTCATAATGCGCAAGTAATTTCTTGCAAATATATGCGCAAGGTTTGACTTGCGCAAATTTTTTATACTTTTTACTCATTTTATTTATGGAACCCGAAAAAATAAGCTTAAATAAATGTATGAGAAACCAGCTATTGTTATACTGTAAAGCATCGTTCCTCGTTTTTCCTCGTCCGTTCACGAGCGGAGTGAAGGGAACGGACGTAAAGGAGTGAAGCGAACTTTACTTACGGGCATAAAAAATGCCCCGCAATTGCGGGGCAACATTTGATCTGGCGGAGGGATAGGGATTCGAACCCTAGATACCCTTTGACAGGTATACACACTTTCCAGGCGTGCCTCTTCAACCACTCGAGCATCTCTCCGTATTTGAGTGGGGTGCAAATTTAGTCAATACTTTGGTTTTAGGCGCATTTGGGGATTATTTCTTTCGAGGGGTATGTTTTGTATCTTTGATAGTGCAATAACAAAAAGGGCTAACCTATGGCTGATTCTCAACTCTGTGCGCATCTTGCAGCAATAAAAGAAGTAAATATTGGTGATACAGGTGTTTGTGAGGAGTGTATAAAGCACCATACCGAATGGGTGCATTTGCGTACCTGCCAAACCTGTGGAGTAACGTTGTGCTGCGACGACTCGCCACAAAAACACATGACCAAACATTACCATCATGCCCATCACCCGGTGATAGCATCGGCACAGCCTGGAGAGCGGTGGTTGTGGTGTTACCCCGATGAACAATTTATTGAATATTAGAGTGTGGGGTTATTGGTTACCCGCCGGGCGGCCAGATGATTTTTGAGTAGGTGTGTTATCACCACATTCAGTACAAATTCATTCCAATTTTCTCTGACTATGTTAGGTGTAGAGGAAGGGAAAAACTAGTGGCCTCGTCAGGAATCGAACCTGAATCTGGAGCTTCGGAAACTCTTATACTATCCATTGTACTACGAGGCCAATTGCAGGAAGTGTGCAAAGGTAATTTTTATCGGTTATTTAAACCAATAAAAATGGGCGCCCCAAACAGGCGCCCATACATACAAACTTCAATATTTATTAAATGATGGCTTTGCCATTATAAGTAGCAGACTTTAGTATTTTTTCGCCCACTTTTACTGCCTTAGCAGGAAGCGGAGCGTAATTAAGTGCAGTGCTCAGTTTTTGACCATCGTGGATCATCCACCACAGCAAGGTAAGCATTTGTTTAGCAGAAGCAGCTGAACGGCTGTTGTAGTTCTGCTCTTTATATATGATAACCCAAGAAAAACTTGCAATAGGGTAGCCATCTTTAGCTTCTGTGTTTGTCAACCAGATCTTACCATCAGCAGGCATTTCTACGTTTGCAGCAGCAGTTGTAGATGCTATAGAAGGAGCGATATATTTATGCGCTTTGTTTTCTATAGTAGCATAAGCAATTTTGTTTTGCAAAGCGTAAGCCAGCTCTATATAACCTATACCACCCGGAGTTTGAGTAATTAAACCAGCAACACCTTCAGTACCCTTTGCAGCAAGGCCTGTAGGCCAGTTAACTGCACCACCTTTACCTACTTTATCCTTCCAGTTGGCACTTACGCTTGACAGGTAAGTAGTAAATATGTTGGTAGTGCCAGAACCTTCTGCACGATGTAAAATAACGATAGGCATGTTTGGTAAAGCAACACCTTTGTTTAATGCAGCAATCTTTGCATCGTTCCACTTGGTAATGTTACCGAGGAATATTTCAGCAAGTACATCGCCCGTAAATTTCAATTGAGTTTTAACACCTGGGAGGTTGTAGCTTATTGCTACAGCACCTGCAGTAACGGGAATATGGAGTGCAGGAACACCTATTTTCTGGGCCTGTTCATCGTTCAGTGGAGCGTCAGAAGCGCCAAAATCAACAGTTTTGCTGGTGAGTTGCTGTATGCCACCGCCAGAGCCTATTGACTGGTAGTTTACTTTTACATTTGTTTTCTTATTGTATTCAGAAAACATTTTAGAGAACAAAGGATTGTCGAATGAACTGCCTGCACCCATAAGCATATTGTCCTGAGCATGTGCAAAAGTTATTGCGGATAACAGCAATAAGGAAAGGAAAACCAGCTTTTTCATTTTAAGATTTTTTTACGTGAATTGATGGCGCAAAAGTAACAGCATCAATGCTTTACGCAGGTTATCTTAAAATTACCTTATTCTGAATTTAATGTTATCTCTTACTTGGTAAGCTTGTATACATACACGTGCATGTAGGTAACGGAAGATCTGATACCATCTTCAAACACTATTTTAAGGCCCTGTTTTTTAAACTCGTTGAGGTAATGCTTGTGTGAACGGAAATTAAGAGGTACCGGTACTCCTGCCTTCATTTTATTCAATAGCCAGTCTTGAGAGGAGATCCAAGCTTTATCGAGTAAGTGGAGGTACATTTCTTCTATGAGTATGATGCAGCCTGTTGGTTTGATAATGCGTTTCAGTTCTGACAGGTAGTATTCGGGATCTACGGTATGGTGCATGGTGGCAAGGGCCACTACGACATCGAATGTATTGTCAGGAAAAGGAATCTCTTTAGTAGTGAGTAGTTTGAAAGACAGCCTTTTATCTGACAGGAATTTATCATCCAGGTTCTGGTCCTTTACTACGTCAAGGCCGGTTACCTGCAGATTGGGCAAGGTCTTTAGCAGCTCAACCGCAGTGTACATATTGCCGCAGCCAAAGTCGAGCACCGACGAATTGTCTGGTATGAGTTTCGACAGGTAGTCGGCAAATTTTTGAGAACGTTTTTGCGTCAGCTTCTTATATATAGGCAGGTTGGCTATAAACATATTATTCTTGCAGGTTGAATTGTATGGAACTGTAATACTTACAGGCAGCCGCAAATATAAGTTTTATTGTTTCGGCAACAAATTGTAAAGGGGTTTAAGGTTTTTCTAAAATGAGAACTTTTAGTTCAATTCCTTAAGAATTGCATTATTTTTATGGCCTTCAACATTTCTTAGCGCAATTACAAAAAATATCGATTAATGTCTCAAATACAATCTTTGCAAGAGAAGGAATCTGCCATGTGGAGAACAGTGTTCCTTGTTTTGAGTGCCTTTATACTCATACTATTACCATCTCTGAGCCACAGTTATGGGCAAAGCGGTGATGAATGGCTGGAAATAGTTTATGGACAGGATATATACAATTACTTTTTTCATGGTGATAAGCAAGCGCTGAGCTACGAAAACAAAAGCCTGCAATTTAAAGGCATGGAGCTATATGGTGGCTTGTTTGACTACTATACAGAAATACTGCACCGCTGGTTTCCAAACATATTTATCCTTGACCTGAAACATTTTTGCAACGCTGTAATAGGTGCGGTGATGATGATATTTACAGGACTGTTTACTTTCCGTATCAGCAAGAAGTGGTCTGTGGCTGTTGTGGCATTATTGTTCATTTTCCTGTCGCCACGTTTGTTTGGTGAAAGTATGAACAACCCTAAAGATATACCACACGCATGTGGCTTTATTATAAGCATGTATGGGCTTATGGCGCTATTGCAGGATTTTCCTAACAAAATATGGAAGCATACTATTATACTGGGGCTGGGCTTTGGCCTGGCATTCGGTTCGCGCCCGGCAGGCGGATTGCTGCTGGGTTCTTATATCGTATTGTTTACAGGTTTGTATTATATCCTGAACAAAAATTTCAGAGAAAATCTTAAGGTCAACAATAACAAATTACTGAAGAAACTGCTGCTGGCCATGGTGACCACGTTGCTTGCCGGTTATATCATTGGTTTGTCGGCCTGGCCATTTGGTTTTGAGGCTCCCATAGCTCACTCATTGGAGTCGTTAAAAGGCATGACCAATATCGACATTATTTTGCGTGTTTTGTTTGAAGGTTCTTTCCACTATAATAACCACATGCCATGGTATTATGAGTTTAAGTGGATCATGATATCGAACCCAATAATCGTATTGCTGGGCGCGCTTCTTTTTGTTGTGCTTATTGCACGGGCAAAAAAAGAATATGGGCTATTCAATGTTATAGTTATAGTGTATGCTGCGTTATTTCCACTGTTGTACATGATCTATAAACATTCCAGTATGCACGATACCTGGCGCCATGTTTTCTTTGTGTATGTGTATTGGACGGTGGCTGCTGCATTGGGCTGGGACCTTATAAGCAGATATATTACAAATGAGCGCCTTAAATGGATACCTATAGCAGTAGCTATTGTGGGGCTGTTGCCATCGGTAATATGGATATTTAAAAGCCACCCTAATGAATATGTTTATTTTAATGAACTGGAGGGTGGCCCTAAGGCTGCATTTGGCTACTACGACCTGGATTATTACCAAAACACTAACAGGCAGGCCGCTGAATGGATACTTAAAAATGTAAAGCCTATACCGGGTAGAAAAATAATTGTATTATCTAACATGCTGGGGTTTGATAAATACTTTGCAAAAGATACCAGCTGGTTGGGAGCGGGCTATGGCCGCGCCTTTGAACGCAGCCATCTACAATGGGACTACTATGTTGATTATCCAAGATTCATATCTGCAGAGCAATTACAAAGTGGCAACTGGCCTCCGGGAAATGTGGTGAAGGCATTCACAGTTGATGGAGTGCCGCTTAGCGTGATCATACAGCGCAAGAGCTATGATGGGATAGCCGCGCACGATGCAATGAATAAAAAGGACCTGCCTACGGCATTAGAAAAATTCCAGTCTTATTTGAAGACGGATACTACTGATGAAGCTGTGTATGCCGACTATGCTGTGACGCTTGCAGCGACCGGACAGCTAGATGCGGCTATAGCTGCAATGACAAAAGCTACACAGATTGACCCCGGGCAAGGACAATTTTTTGAGATGTTGGGTAAACTTTATCATGCTAAAGGCGATGAGGCGAATGCTAATAAAGCAATGGCTGCCGCACAGGAATTGAGCCAACGAGACCAGGAAGCGCAAGGTGAACCAGATACTCCCTAATTGTTTGGGGTATCAATAATGAGTATTGGTATAAACACATACAAAAACAAAAGGCACAGAGATCATTTCTTTGTGCCTTTTGTTTTATAATATAAAATATTTTATGGGTTGATAGCGACCTGTGGAACAGAGTTGCTATTATTGTAATGATGTATGTGAGTGACGTTGGTATCTGTGTCTTTATTAGTGCCAAGCATGAGCACAATGGCGACTGCATAGATGGAAATAAGTACCATCATTAGTCGGATAGGGTTATTGTTGGTTCTTTTGGGTAAGCAATACATCAAGCTAAAGTTGCAATGTTCACAATATATACTAATGGCTAGTCGCAATAATCAAGCCAAACTTCATTATAAAAGTAAGGCATTTTGAAAGGTGTCACATCAACAAAAACGAAAATTTTGTAAAATTATTATGACTTTGTTAAAATTTATTTTTTACTGCTATTTTGGAGCCAATTTTCTATTTGTACCTGACTTAAAGTAACGTAGTTGGCTTTGGCTACAACTGTATCATTATCAACAAAGTAGATGGCCGGCCAGCTTGTGCCGGCGAGGTGGATAAAGGGATCCTGACTAAGACGGGTAAACGGCATACCAGAAGCATGTGTTTTATCCCAAAAATTTTGGATATTATGTGTGCCGCCAATGACAAAAAAGAAGGGCAGAGCAGTATCGTCGGTTTTCATCAAGTGCATTTTATAGGCAGCCATCTGGCAATGGGTGCAGGTAGGGCTAAAGAAGGCAAGGATGTGCTTGCCAGTGGCTAGGTTTGTGGATGGGGAATCTTTTTTGTCTGATGCATACAGGGATGAGAGATCTAGTTTATACTTGTTCTTTCCCAGCCATTCAGGCTGGGTTGAGGGGAGGGCAAAAAGGATGAATGGCAGTACGAGCAGTACAACTACTACACCCATACTGACCATATTGCTTTTGGAGAAGCGCCACCCATGATGAAAACGGATGAGCAGACCGAGGCCAGCTATGAGCAAGATGTTCTTAATTAAGGATGCCGATGGCGACATCCATATATCATCGCCAAAGCAGCCGCAGTTGACGTTATTGCCCTGAGTGACCCAAAGATATATGAGGTATATGCTGAAAAGAATGAGCAAAGCCAGGGCTGCTTTCAGGCCCCATTTCCTGTAACCATAAAAATGAGTAAGAATGAGCATCCCTAGTGCGGCCTCGAAACCAATGAATAACCTGGCTGCCAGCGCTGCTGCCAACCATGGGAGGTGTACGGTATCTACCATAGTATATTCGAAGCGCTGGATAGGGAATAGCTTGGTATAGGCGGAATATAGGAATACACAGCCAATGATAAGGGAAAGTATGATCAGTAAATACTTATATGTGCGGCGCATGATGATTGGCTAAAACAACCTTTTCAAAAGTAATGCAATTTAGGGTTTAACAAAGTAGATGAAGTCGGGCTTTGAACGTGAATTATTTATAATTATTTTGAACCACCATTGCAGATGCGTGCTTTTATAAATGTCTGTTTCTTATCTGGAATGTCTTGAAATGTCCGTTGGCAGACATTTTATTTTTTGCTGAAAGCATTTGCTGGTAAGGGTTTTAGGTAAAATGTCCTTTTGGGAAAAATGATTACAATGCTTGGGATGTTTCAGGCAGCGCACGATCAAGGTTCAGAAGGTTATGCGGAGCACTTATTATGAAGGCGCAAGATAAGGTTGGTAGTGGTGATTTCCCCAAAGAAGATATGCACTGTTCCACTTTTTTGCAGTGTTTCACGGTGGTATGTTGAATAGGTGTTGGTAATTGCCCTTATATTAAGTGTAAGTTTTTTATGCCAATTTTAAAAGTGGAACTCGCTAAACAGGATCTGCAATTGAGCAAGGTTTATTTGTTTATGGCGAAATTTATATTGTCATTTTTAATTGCGGAATCAACCTTGCCATTGAGCAAAATAGCATAAGGTGTTTGTAAAAAATTACGCCCTAAACATCCTTCTTCCTGCCAATACATGATGGTATCTGTGCCATACAGTGCGTGAATTAAATAGGTTTTTTGCAAGGAGGGGATGAAAATTTTAACATCAGAGTAATTATTGATTTGCGCGAAAGAAAGGAGGGTGTCTGACTGGAAGATCAAACTATCAAAACCATAAACTGGATTACTGATCTCAGTATCAGTTGAAGTAGGGGAGATGAAAAGGTTATTTGCCGGATAACTTGTCAGGACCAATGTATCTAAATCGGATAAATTGAAACCTGAAAAAACTATTCCGCCGGGGACCTTTGTTTTTAGTGCCTGACAAGATTGTTTTTTTTGCTGGCAAGAGCACAGTAATATGATGCATAGAATAAATGTTTTCCTGATCACCACTGTGAAGGTGTTTTTCATTGGGTTTACTTGAAACTAAAATACTGCTAATTTTTATAATACAGTAAATGGTAGGTGATAAATAAAAAGAGGACTGAAACAGCCCTCTTTCAACAATCATGAAATTTGAGGTTTTAAACTATTGGAGTTTGCAACTGAAACCTGCTCCTAGTGTTGTGGTTGATTGATTACAAGCTGTAGTTGCAACGCTTTTCTTTTGATTAGTTATTGGAATAGTGTCGTACGATGTGGTGCCACCACTTGTAGATGAGCAAACGCAATTGTAGTTACCGGTAGGGTCGCTATTACTGCTCTTGCTACAAGATACAAACGATAAGGCGCTGAACATTGCAATTACTGCAATAGGAATAAGTTTTTTCATAGGTTTAATTTTGTGAACCGTAAAACTAATATGTGAAATTTAGAAAGCAAATTTTTTCGTTATTTTTTATTTCAATTTGTAAGATTTACCGTGCTTATATTGTTGTTACTATAGTTTGATGAAATTTTTTATATTTGTGTTGGTCAGCCTAGAGTGTGATATGGAAACTTTTACTTGATTCACCTAGATATATTTTTCCAGCGAATATTAACTATTTGGATAAAAAGTGAAGGTTACAAAAGATGTTTTTAAGTTATAAGTAATGACTTATGGTATTTTAATTTAGTTTGTAAAAATAAATTTTAACTATTTTTGAATAAATTTTCTCATTATCAGAAAATTGGAATATTTTTTGCTTTATTAATGCACCCTTCGTATATTTGCAATCCATTTTCCGGTAGCTTGTACGTACATAAATCATTATTGACCGTATTTTGTTAAGTTAGTTTGTTGCCTGCGCTGAAAGGTTGTGCCTTTCGGAGCGGGTTTATTTTGTTTTGTAAAAAAAGTTTTTTTCATATACTATGGCTTTACCACAAAAAAGAACCGCATCCGGCCGTATTAATTTCGGTAAGATCCACGATGTTGCAGCCACGCCAGACTTGCTGGCTATACAGCTGCAATCTTTCCAGGACTTCTTCCAGTTAGAGACAACGCCGGACAAACGCGATAATGAAGGCCTTTTCCGCGTATTCAAGGAAAACTTTCCGATTACGGATACCCGTAACATCTTCGTCCTGGAGTTCCTGGATTACTTTATTGACCCGCCACGCTACACTATTGATGAGTGTATGGAGCGCGGCCTTACTTATTCAGTACCGCTGAAGGCTAAACTACGCCTGAGCTGTAATGATGAGGAGCACGTTGATTTTGAAACTATTGTGCAGGATGTGTTCCTGGGTAATATACCGTACATGACCCCACGCGGTACCTTTGTAATCAATGGTGCTGAGCGTGTGGTTGTATCTCAGTTGCACCGTTCACCAGGTGTGTTCTTTGGACAGAGTGTACACCCTAATGGTACTAAAATATACAGCGCCCGTGTTATCCCGTTCAAGGGTGCATGGATGGAGTTTGCTACCGACATCAACAATGTGATGTACGCGTACATCGACCGTAAGAAGAAATTCCCTGTTACCACCCTGTTACGTGCCATTGGTTACGAAACAGATAAGGACATACTGCAGTTGTTTGGCATGGCCGATGAAGTAAAGGCTGAGCGCAAGAAACTGGAAGAGAACATCAACCGCCGCCTTGCAGCCCGCGTACTGCGTAGCTGGACTGAAGACTTCGTTGATGAGGACACCGGTGAAGTAGTGACCATTGAGCGTAACGAAGTTGTGCTTGATCGTGACAACCTGCTGGACCAGGAGAATATTGACATGATCATTGAAATGGGTATTCAAACCGTGTTCCTGCAGAAGGAAGAAGTAAGCGGCGATTACTCCATTATATATAACACCCTGAACAAGGATACATCTAACTCTGAACTGGAAGCAGTACAGCACATCTACCGCCAGTTGCGCGGTTCTGATGCGCCGGATGATGAAACAGCGCGTGGCATCATTGAAAAACTGTTCTTCAGCGATAAGCGTTATGACCTGGGTGAAGTAGGCCGTTACAAGATAAACAGGAAACTGGGTCTTGAAATAAATGCCGAAACTAAAGTACTGAGCAAGGAAGATATCATTACCATTATTAAATACCTGGTACGCCTTACCAACGGTAAAGCGGAAATAGATGATATCGATCACCTGAGCAACCGTCGTGTACGTACTGTGGGCGAACAATTGTTTGCACAGTTCGGTGTTGGTCTTGCCCGTATGGCACGTACTATACGCGAACGTATGAACGTACGTGATAATGAAGTGTTTACGCCAATTGACCTGATCAATGCGCGTACCCTTTCTTCCGTTATCAACTCGTTCTTTGGTACTTCACAATTATCACAGTTCCTCGATCAGACGAACCCACTTTCTGAAATCACCCACAAACGCCGTATCTCGGCGCTTGGTCCCGGCGGTTTGAGTCGTGAGCGTGCAGGTTTTGAGGTGCGTGACGTACACTATAGCCACTATGGCCGCCTGTGTACTATTGAAACACCGGAAGGCCCGAACATTGGTCTGATCTCTACTCTTTGCGTACACGCCAAGATAAACGAGATGGGCTTTATTGAAACACCTTACCGCAGGGTTAAGGATGGCAGGGTAGAATTGAGTGGCTTTAAATACCTAAGTGCAGAGGAAGAAGACCTGGCAAAGATTGCCCAGGCCAACGTACCACTGGATGCAAAAGGTAACTTTACAGAAGATAAGATCAAGAGCCGCCAGACAGGTGACTTCCCGATACTTGAACCTAATGAAGTAGAGTACATGGATGTGGCGCCAAACCAGATAGTTGGTTTGAGTGCATCCCTGATACCGTTCCTGGAGCATGATGATGCCAACCGTGCATTGATGGGATCGAACATGCAACGCCAGGCTGTACCGCTGATACGACCACAAGTGCCAATAGTTGGTACAGGGCTTGAAGCAAAAGCTGCACGTGATGCAAGAATACAGATACATGCAGAAGGCAATGGCGTAGTAGAATATGTGGATGCTAACGAAATACACGTGCGTTACAACCGCAGCGAAAAAGACCGTTTAGTGTCTTTTGAAGATGACCTGGTTGTATATACACTGACCAAGTATAAGAAAACCAACCAAAGCACCAGCATCACTTTGCGCCCTGCAGTAGTTAAGGGACAGAAAGTAGAAGAGGGTGACTTCCTGACAGAAGGTTATGCAACACAGGGTGGGGAACTTGCGCTGGGTAGGAACCTGAAGGTGGCATTCATGCCATGGAAAGGTTACAACTTTGAGGATGCGATAGTTATTAATGAAAAGGTGGTACGTGACGACTGGTTTACATCTGTACATATAGATGAGTATGAACTGGAAGTACGTGATACTAAACTTGGTGAAGAAGAGTTGACACCAGACATACCAAACGTTAGTGAAGAAGCTACTAAGGACCTGGATGAAAACGGTATCATACGTATAGGTGCATTTGTAGGCGAAGGTGATATACTGATAGGTAAAATAACACCTAAGGGAGAAACTGATCCTACACCGGAAGAAAAACTGTTGCGTGCGATATTTGGTGATAAAGCAGGTGATGCTAAGGATGCAAGCTTGAAAGCACCAAGTGGTACTGAAGGTATCGTTATCTCTAAGCAACTGTTTCAGCGTGCTAAGAAAGACAAGAACTCTAAGGTGCGTGAGAAATCTGCACTGGATAAAATAGAAAGCGTACACAAGAAGAACCTGGAAGATGTACAGAACCTGCTGCTTGAAAAGCTGCTGATACTGTTGAAGGACAAATCATCTTCTGGCATCACCAACAACTTTGGTGAGCTTGTTATCAGCAAGGGGGGGAAATTCAATTCCAAGACATTGGGATCTATCGATTACGCTAACGTAAATCCTTTGGGATGGACAGGCGATAAAGAAACCGATGACCTGATCAACCAATTGCTGCACAACTATAACATTAAGTATAACGAAGAGTTGGGCCGCTACAAGCGTGAAAAATTCAACTTGAGCATAGGTGATGAATTGCCAGCAGGCGTTCTGAAACTTGCTAAGGTGTACCTGGCCAGCAAGCGTAAGCTGAAGGTGGGTGATAAGATGGCGGGCCGCCACGGTAATAAGGGTATTGTAGCACGTATAGTACGTGAGGAAGATATGCCGTTCCTGGAAGATGGAACACCGGTTGACATAGTATTGAATCCACTTGGTGTACCATCGCGTATGAACCTTGGACAGATATATGAAACCATACTTGGCTGGGCAGGTGAGAAACTGAACGTACGTTTTGCAACACCAATATTTGATGGTGCGAGCGTTGCGGAAATTGAAAACCTGATCAACGATGCAAAACTGCCTGACTTTGGCCATACATATCTGTATGATGGTGAAACAGGTGAGCGCTTCCACCAGAAAGCAACGGTTGGTATCATATACATCATTAAACTACATCACATGGTTGATGACAAGATGCACGCACGTTCTATCGGGCCGTACAGCTTGATCACGCAGCAGCCATTGGGTGGTAAGGCACAGTTTGGTGGTCAGCGTTTTGGTGAAATGGAGGTTTGGGCACTTGAAGCATATGGTGCAGCCAACATTTTGCAGGAATTGCTTACCCTGAAATCGGATGATATTGTGGGCCGTGCGAAGACTTACGAATCGATAGTGAAGGGTGATAACGTACCTAAAGCAGGTATTCCGGAATCATTCAATGTATTGGTGAATGAGTTGAGAGGTTTAGGTCTGGAATTGAAATTTGAATAAATAATATATTGTTGAACCTGCGCCACGGAAACGTTAGCGCAGGTTTGGCAATAAAGTTTTGATCTGCAATTGTAAGCAGGTAGAAGAATAATAAAATATAAAACACTTCTTGTAAATATATGGCTATTAAAAAAGATAACCGTCCTAAGGCGGGGTTCGGCAAAATCACCATCAGCCTGGCATCACCCGATGTTATACTGGATCGCTCTTATGGCGAAGTGTTAAAGCCTGAAACGATCAATTACCGTACTTACAAGCCTGAACGCGATGGCTTGTTTTGCGAAAAGATATTCGGCCCTGTAAAGGATTACGAATGTTATTGCGGTAAGTACAAACGTATTCGCTACAAGGGTATTGTGTGCGACCGTTGTGGTGTGGAAGTAACAGAGAAAAAAGTACGTCGCGAGCGTATGGGCCATATCAAATTGGTGGTGCCTATCGTTCACATCTGGTATTTCAAAAGCTTACCTAATAAAATAGGTTATTTGCTGGGTACCAGCTCTAAGAAGCTGGAAAGCATCGTTTACTACGAGCGCTATGTAGTGATACAGGCGGGCGAAGCTGACGATATGATACGCCAGAAACTGAATCTGAAAGATTCTGAAAATACACATCAGCAGTTGTTAACTGAAGATGAATACCTGGAAATACTGGATCAGTTACCAAAGGAAAATCATCTCCTTAATGATGATGATCCTAATAAGTTCATCAGCAAGATGGGTGCTGAAGCGGTGCACATGCTGCTTTCACGCATCAACCTGGATTCACTGTCTTACGACCTTCGTAACGCGGCAGCCAACGAAACATCTCAGCAACGTAAGCAGGAAGCCCTGAAACGTCTGAGCGTTGTTGAAGCTTTCCGTGATGCAAATACACGTGTTGAAAACCGCCTGGAATGGACTGTAATGCAGTACATACCGGTGATACCACCAGAACTGCGCCCATTGGTGCCTCTGGATGGCGGCCGTTTTGCATCATCAGATCTGAATGACCTTTACCGTCGTGTTATCATACGTAACAACCGTCTGAAACGTCTTATAGAAATTAAAGCTCCTGAAGTGATATTGCGTAATGAAAAACGCATGTTGCAGGAAGCTGTGGATTCACTGTTCGATAACAGCCGTAAATCTAACGCCGTGAAGGCTGAAGGTGGCCGCGCGCTGAAATCGTTGAGTGATGTACTGAAAGGTAAACAAGGCCGTTTCCGTCAGAACTTGTTGGGTAAACGTGTTGACTATTCTGGTCGTTCGGTTATCGTGGTAGGCCCTGAACTGAAATTGCATGAGTGCGGTTTGCCTAAGGATATGGCTGCGGAACTGTTCAAACCGTTCATCATACGCAAGTTGATAGAGCGCGGTATTGTAAAAACAGTGAAGAGCGCCAAGAAACTGGTAGAACGTAAGGAATCTGTGGTTTGGGATATATTGGAGAATGTACTGAAGGGTCACCCGATCATGCTGAACCGTGCCCCAACGCTACACCGTTTGTCAATACAGGCATTCCAGCCAAAACTTATTGAAGGTAAGGCTATACAGCTGCACCCGCTGGTTTGTTCGGCGTTCAATGCGGATTTTGATGGTGACCAGATGGCGGTACACGTACCATTGAGCCATGCTGCCATACTTGAAGCGCAGTTGCTGATGCTGGCATCGCACAACATTCTTAACCCACAGAACGGTACACCAATCACCCTGCCTTCACAGGACATGGTACTTGGCTTGTACTATATCTCTAAGGGTAAGAAAACAATGGGTACTGAAATAGTGAAAGGTGAAGGAATGACCTTCTACTCTCCTGAAGAAGTGATCATTGCCAACAATGAAGGCCGTTGCGACCTGCACGCCCACATAAGGGTAAAAGTGAACGTACGTGAAAAAGATGGTACTATTAAGAACCAGCTTTTGGAAACTACCGTAGGCCGTGTAATATTTAACCAGTTTGTACCAAAAGAAAATGGTTTTGTAAATGCACTGCTTACCAAGAAATCTTTACGTGAGATCATTGGCCAGATACTGAAGAATACAGATATACCTAAAACTGTAAACTTCCTGGATGATATCAAGACCCTTGGGTTCCGTACAGCGTTCCGTGGTGGTCTGTCGTTCAACATTAAAGATCTTACCGTTCCTGAAATTAAGGAACAACTGATAGCGAGTGCGCAAACTGAGGTGGATGACATGGGCCTCATTACAAACAATGAGCGCTACAACCAGATCATCGACGTATGGTCTCGCGTAGATACCCGTGTAACAGAAACCCTGATACGTGAAATGGCAGCAGACAAGCAGGGCTTCAACTCTGTATATATGATGCTTGATTCTGGTGCGCGTGGTTCTAAACAACAGGTTAAACAGCTTGCAGGCCTAAGAGGTCTGATGGCTAAACCTCGTCGTAGTGGTAGCAGCGGATCAGAAATCATTGAAAACCCGATCCTTTCAAACTTTAAAGTTGGTTTGAGTGTATTGGAGTACTTTATCTCAACGCACGGTGCGCGTAAAGGTCTTGCGGATACCGCCCTTAAAACAGCGGATGCGGGTTACCTGACACGTCGTCTGGTGGATGTTGCACAGGATGTGGTGATCAATGAAGAAGATTGCGGTACACTGCGTGGTATAGCAACATCTGCCCTGAAAGACAATGAAGAAATAGTAGAGCCATTATACGATCGTATCCTGGGCCGTACATCGCTTCACGATGTGATTAATCCACTTACAGGTGCGATAATAGTAACTGCAGGTTCTGAAATAACAGAAGACATAGGTAAAGAAATAGATGACAGCCCGATAGACACAGTAGAAATACGCTCTGTGCTTACGTGCGAAAGCCGTCGTGGTGTGTGTGCTAAGTGCTATGGTAAGAACCTGGCAACAGGCTACATGACGCAGAAGGGTGATGCTGTAGGTATCATAGCTGCCCAATCAATTGGTGAGCCGGGTACACAGCTTACACTCCGTACGTTCCACGTGGGTGGTGTGGCCAACTCATCTTCAACAGAATCGCAGCTGGTAGCTCGTTTCGATGGTACTATACAGTTTGATGGTCTGCGTACTACCAAGTACAAAGATGCTGACGGTACTATGGTAGAGTCTGTAATAGGCCGTACCGGTGAAGTACGTATAGTGGATGAAGCAAACGACAGGTTGCTCATCACCAACAACATACCTTATGGTTCATCGCTTATTGTAAGCAATGGCCAGAAGATAGCTAAGGGTGATGTGATCTGCACATGGGATCCGTTCAACGCCGTTATCATATCGGAAGTTACCGGTAAGGTAAGGCTGGAAAGTGTAATAGATGGTGTGACCTTCCGTGAAGAAGCGGACGAACAGACCGGCCACCGTGAAAAAGTGGTTATTGAAACTAAAGACAAAACCAAGATACCTTCCATCATAGTTGAAGGCAAGGAAGAAAAATCATATAACCTACCGGTAGGTTCACACATCATTGTTAGCAATGACCAGATGGTGCATAACGGACAGGTACTTGTGAAGATACCACGTGTGATGGGTCGTAGCCGAGATATCACGGGTGGTCTGCCAAGGGTAACTGAGCTGTTTGAAGCACGTAACCCAAGCAACCCTGCCGTAGTAGCTGAAATAGATGGTGTTGTATCGTTTGGTAACATTAAACGTGGTAACCGCGAAATAATAGTGGAATCGCGCGAAGGGCTTGTTAAAAAGTACCTGGTGCCACTTACGCGTCACATCATGGTTCAGGATGGTGACTTTGTGAAAGCAGGAACATCGCTTTCTGATGGCGCCACTACACCAAGCGACATCTTGTCTATCAAAGGACCATTTGCAGTGCAGGAATACCTGGTAAATGAAATACAGGAAGTATATCGTTTGCAGGGTGTGAAGATCAACGATAAGCACGTTGAAGTGATAGTAAGGCAGATGATGCGTAAGGTAACCATTATGGATCCGGGAGATACCAAGTTCCTTGAAGATGATACTGTTGACAAGTTCGACTTCCAGGTAGAGAATGACTGGATATATGACAAGAAGGTAGTAACAGAAGCAGGGGATTCAGAAAAACTGCACCCAGGCCAGATCGTTACCCTCCGCGAAATACGCGAGGATAACAGCGGATTGCGCCGTGCTGATAAAAAGCTGGTTGAATACCGTGATGCAAATTCTGCCACATCAGCACCATTGCTGTTGGGTATTACAAAAGCATCTCTGGGTACACAAAGCTGGATATCTGCAGCATCCTTCCAGGAAACTACTAAGGTATTGTCTCAGGCTGCCATCAACGGTAAGTCGGATATGCTGATGGGCCTTAAGGAAAACGTTATTACAGGTAACCTGATACCAGCAGGTACCGGTATGCGTGACTTTGATGACATGGTTGTAGGATCGAAAGAAGAGTTTGAATTGCTGATGGCCAACAAGGACGTACTGCAGTTTGACGAAGAAGAATAGTAAGTACTTAGTTAAGTATAAAAAAGTAAAGGCCGCCCTCGCAAGAAGGCGGCCTTTACTTTTGTTAACTGTTTTATCTACTGCATGCACATGGCACACACAG
>Ga0206982_1184_pt1 | contig 18450 bp, 16 predicted proteins | sample Alteio_BWMinCont_18_FD_153493 | JGI IMG/M metagenome (GOLD analysis project Ga0206982, IMG submission 153493) | Enriched cells from forest soil in Barre Woods Harvard Forest LTER site, Petersham, Massachusetts, United States -... | ecosystem: Environmental > Terrestrial > Soil > Temperate forest >... | reverse complement strand
TAAATGTGTATTTTAGTCCGGTATGCAATCTTTTGAAATTGATAAATCGGATTTGCAGCGCTTCGAAAAAGCGCTGCAGGGAAATGATGCTGAATTAGAGAGTGTTCTGAAGGAATATCATGCTTCGGAGATTGCTTTGTTATTCGAGAAACTTCCGCAGGAAGCCAGGGAAAGGATCATTAATGTGCTGCCGACTGACATTGCGTCGGAGGTAATTTCAGAAATGCACGAGGAGCAGGACCCGGGAGAGTTGCTTATCGGTCTTGACCCAGAAAAACGTTCTGAGATAATCGAAGAGCTGGATTACGATGATGCGACGGATATTATTTCACAGCTGGATGAAGATGAGCAGCAGGAGATTTTAGAGGACCTTGACCAGGAAGATGCCGATAGTATACGCGCCCTGTTAAAATATGACGAGGATACCGCGGGTGGTTTGATGGACTCGGAAATAGTAAAGGTTAACATCAATCTGGATAAAAAAGATGCGCTGGATGAGATTGTTCGCCAATCAGAAGAAATGGAGGAGTTTTATACCATTTATGTGGTGGATGACGCCGATATTTTGCAGGGGATCTTGTCCGTTAAATCAATTCTTAAAGCGAAGGCTGATGCGCAGGTACGTGACCTGGTAAATACTGATTTTGTTTTTGTTAAAGCCGATCTGGATCAGGAAGATGTTGCCAGCCTGATATCCCAATATAATTTAGCCAGTATTCCTGTTGTTGACGATAATATGAAGCTGCTTGGGCGGGTTACCGTGGATGATATCATGGACGTTATGGAGCAGGAAAGCACCGAAGACATCCTGAAAATATCCGGTGTATCTGAAGACGAGGAACTGAGCGGTAACTGGAAAGATGCCATAAAAAGTCGTTTGCCATGGTTGGTAATCAATTTGGGCACTGCGTACCTCGCTGCATCAATTATCAGGCAGTTTGATGGTACGGTGTCCAAATTTCCTATTATTGCCGCCTATATGACCATTATTGCCGGAATGGGCGGTAATGCAGCAACACAGGCACTGGCTGTTACTGTAAGGCGTATTTCGCTAAGCGATTTAACAGATAAACAAGCTTATAACACTGTAGTAAAAGAGTTTTTGGTTGGGATGCTCAATGGTGCTGCCAATGGTATTATTGTTTTGATAATAGCGTATTTTTATGAAGCTAACTTAAAACTTGGCCTTGTACTATTTTTGGCAATGACCGGTAATTTAATTGTTGCGGGGCTTACCGGGGCCACTATTCCATTGATATTAAAAAGAGTAGGTATTGATCCGGCTGTAGCATCGTCTATTATCATCACTACGTTTACTGATTGTGCCGGTTTCTTATTGCCCCTTTGGTTTGCCACCAAACTATTGTAGAAACATTTTTTAGAAGATATTATTTAAGCTGTCCCTCATTTAATACATATTTGCAAATTCAATCCAAAAGAGAAATATAATGACTGAAGTAAGATACAATTGGACAAAAGAAGAGATATCGGAGATATATCACAGGCCATTGCTTGACCTTGTTTACGAAGCGGCGACAGTACACCGCGAAAATAAAGACTATTCAGAAGTGCAGATCAGCTCTTTGATCTCGATAAAAACAGGTGGATGCCCTGAAGATTGCGCTTATTGTCCACAGGCGGCCCGTTATAATACGGGTGTTGATGTTCATGCAATAATGCCTAAAGAAGAGGTGATTGCTGTTGCCCAAAAAGCAAAGAATGGCGGTGCATCAAGATTATGCATGGGCGCGGCATGGCGCGAAGTGCGCGATAACCGCGATTTTGATAAGGTGATTGATATGGTAAAAGCAGTAAACGAACTGGATATGGAAGTTTGCTGCACGCTGGGAATGCTTACCGAAGATCAGGCGCAACGTTTGGCTGATGCCGGTTTATATGCTTACAATCACAACCTTGATACCTCCGAGGAAGATTACAAACGTATTATTACTACCCGTACTTATGATGAACGTTTAAAAACGCTTGAACATGTACGTAAAGCTAAAATTACAGTTTGCAGCGGCGGTATTATTGGTTTAGGCGAAACCGTTGAAGATCGTATTTCGATGCTTAAAACACTATCTAACTTGCCTAAACATCCGGAATCAGTGCCCATTAATGCGTTGGTGCCTGTACAGGGAACTCCGCTTGCCGATCAGCCAAGGGTTTCTGTGTGGGATATGGTAAGGATGATTGCTACAACCCGCATTATTATGCCTAAAACAGTTGTTCGCCTTTCTGCGGGACGTACCGAAATGAGTGTAGTTGAGCAAGCATTTTGCTTTATGGCTGGTGCCAATTCTATTTTTGCAGGCGAAAAATTGTTAACAACGCCTAATCCTTCATTTGATGATGATATGGTTATGTTTGAATTGCTTGGTTTAACACCACGCAAAGCTTTCAAAAATGGCAGACCAGGTAAGGTTGAAAATATTGAAGAAACCGTATCTGCATAAAAATATCGAAGCAGAGACGTAGCGTATGCGTCTCTGCTTATTAAATTTTGGCACTCAATACCCACCGCCAGGCCCAACGGGTTAACAGGTTAAAGCCTTTCCATTCGTCTACAAATTCAATAATATCTTTCAGGCAGGTTTCGCTGAATTTCTTTTTGAAGTTTTTTGAAGCGATTTTGAATACCTTATCAGGGTCCTCAAGTCCTATGCGTTCAAATATTTCCTTTTTTACATACATTGTACGCACAAATAAAATATTGAACAGTATTACATAGCTGTACAATGTCCGTTTGATATAACCGGCTTTTGCTGCGTATCCCCTCAAAAAGCTTTTAGTGAAAAGTATATGACGACCTTCCTCAATATTATGCAGATCGAACATCTTTTTTAGTACAGGATAGATATTTGGTGCTCGGCGAGCGTAGTTGCCATAAATATCTGTAACCAACTCGACTGATACGCTACCCATAAATAAATAATCGGCAGGCAAATATTTATTGCTGAATTCGCCAAAAAACTTATGTATGCCGGTTTGTTTTATGGGGCTGCCGCCTAATTTACTTATGGCCTGCCCAAACATTTCCTGGTGCCTGAATTCTTCTATCAGCTCCCGTAAAATGAAACGGTGCTCTACATTGTCGAGTGGGAGGGTGAGGATATGCCGGGTCATAAACAGGCAAAACAAGCATTCGCCCCAGGCATATGAGGCAATTACCTGAACCAGCTCATGTCGGCCAAGTTCAAGTTTCTGAGTGGGGCTTAAAGTATCGTAAATTTCAAGCCCCTGTAATGAATTTAATATTTCAGGTAAAAATATGTCATCAGTACCGGGCTCTAATTCCCAGGGGATATATTTTTCCGGCAATAAGGGGCGCTCTTTGCTGATCTTAATTAACCGCTCAATCTCTTGCACATCCATAAACAAAATTACTGAAGTGTGTTGTTTTGATATACTTTAAAAAGTAATATTTGGTTGCTTATACAGCAAACAACGGGTCAAAATGTTTAAAATTCCAACGTAATGGCCTGTGGTTTTTTTAATTATGCCTTATTTTACGGTATAGTGAAATACCTGTCGGCCTAAATTGCCATCTTTATCAATACCTTCTATAATTACACGATAGGTGCCCTTACCATCAGAGTTGAAATATTCAACCAATGCATTTCCGGTTTTATCAGTAATGATGTTAGGATTCCAGTAAATGGTACTGCGTCCATCTAATTTGCCGGGTTGGCTTTCCCTTGGGCCGCTATATCTGGGCAAATAAAAGGTTCTTACCCTGGCATAACCTTTAGGTGTAAAATTCACCTCATTTTGCTGCGGTATGATGCTTTTCAACTCCTGTAAGGTGATTTTTTGAGTCTCCGGAGCTTTTTTCATGTTGATTACTATTGCTCCGTTAGTTCCATATGCACTATTAATAAGGCCCAATTCATCTTTAAAGAATATCTCGACAGATTCAATTTCATTGGTATTGATGCTGTTTAAAGTATTAATATCAATTATTTCCCCCCTCATAAATATAGCTGCCGGAATTCTTTTTCCCTGGCTGTAATCGCGCATAACATAGAAGTTGTCATTGTCAAACGTCATGCCGTTGGCCAGCGCCTTTAAACATTCCAGTGCGTTTGCGCAGCCACCAAACAAACTTCCCGGCACAGTATGGTCAGCATCAGCACTTAAACTTGCTAAACTGCCATAATCTTTATGGCTAACGGTTTTAACAATTTTAGTATCGCGTATCACAACTTCTTTTAAAACATTGGTATTGTTATATTGAATTTTGCTGTTTTTCAAATACGCACTGAGCGAACTATCAATATTCAGTACTTCATCGGGCGAATTAAAGTTTACCGAAACTCTTTGACTAAGGTCACCATCCACGGAAAGCACCATCTCACTCGCGCGCGTATTATTACGGGCACTTACATTTACTTTGGATGAATCGCTGAACGTTAAATTGTTGAATGCAAATTTACCGTCGGCATCGGTAATTGTATTTGCCGAATAATTTTTATCGGCAATATACAAATGCACATTACCTTTATTTACCGGGATGCCATTGTTGGCTCTTAACGTCCCTGTTATGCTCATCGAAGTTTCCGGCATATAGCGTATAGTTGGATATTTGTCGGTCATGATACCATCGTATGAAAAACGACGGTAACCCTGCGTCAACAACAAAACATCTAAATCAGCAAACACTTTAGCATCAGGATGATTAAAATAATAATTCGGCTTTTCGATATAGCCTTTAATATCAGATGTAAGTAATAAATTGGTTAAAATGGTGGTCTCTGCATTTTCATCAAAAGGAACTTTTGAGTCATCAATTACCGACATTGAAAATACGCCCTGAGCCGGTTGATCGTTACTCTTAGCCAGCACATTTAACTTAACCATTTGTCTGGTGTTGTAAGCCGGCTGGTCGCCGTTAACAGCGATATTTAACAAATCACTTTCTTTCCGTATAAAGGCAATACGCTCGCTAACCGGGTCGCCCTCTTCTGTAAAAAGCGTACCTTTGCATCAAAATTAAGAGTACGCGCATTTGTACTTATTCAACAACAATTAAAATGGACGCAGGCCCGAGTTATAGTTATCAGCATGATATTAAATCTGCCAATCTGGTTACCAGTGAGGGCACACAGATTTGTATGGCATTTGCTTGCCATCTGCTGTTTTGCACTTACACCAGCTAAACCTCAATTAGCTGAATGGGCATTTGCTGCAATCATTTTCAAAAAACTTTCTTTTTTTAATTTCATTTATCACCTGCATTGTGCAATCAGCGGTCCGGGCTGAATGTTTCTTTTCTAAATAATCAAAAAACAATTAAAAATCTGTTAACGGCCATCCCGGCTGCAGCAATTTTATTGTGCTAAATAAAAATAGGGCAAATGGCCCCTATTACTGGTAATGCCGGTAATAGCATTGCATTATTGAAAAGACAACAGGAGGAAATATCATGACAACCGCTATAAAAGAGAAAATAAAAAAATACAACCCTGTACAACGTAATAACGGACACAACGCGGGCGAGTTTGATACGGCTTCCATTATAAAGCTTAAAAATATAGCCGCCTGCGAGAGCGAAGAATCATTGAATATATTGGAAAGCAACCCGGCCGGGCTTTCTGCAGATGTGGTACGCGACAGGCTGCATCTTTTCGGCTTAAACGAAGTAACCCATGAAAAAGCACCGAAATGGTACGTTCAGTTTTTTCAGGCTTTTTTTAACCCGTTTATAGCTGTATTAATCATTTTGGCCGTTATTTCATTGATTACTGATGTAATTATCCAGTTACCCGCCGACCAGGATTATACCACCGTATTGGTTATAGGTACCATGGTAATGCTAAGTGCCATGCTGCGTTTTGTTCAGGAGTTTAGAAGTAATAAGGCAGCAGAGAAATTAAAGTCGATGGTAACGACGACTGCTACCGTAATACGGGCTGAAGAAAAAATCGAGATCGATATCAAAAAAATCGTGCCGGGAGATATTATACAACTTTCTGCCGGTGATATGATTCCTGCAGATATACGTGTTACACATTCGAAAGACTTATTTGTAAGTCAATCCATGTTAACAGGAGAAGCGATACCTGTAGAAAAAGTTGGAAATGCTATAGCCGACGCATCCAGACAATCGCCACTTGATTTGGGCAACATCTGCTTTATGGGCACTAATGTGGTGAGCGGAACAGCTACAGCCGTGGTAGTTAATACAGGAGAAGAAACCTATTTTGGATCATTATCAAAGTCGCTGGTTGGCAAACGTGCCGAAACCAGTTTTGATAAAGGCGTAAACAGTGTGAGCTGGTTATTGATCCGCTTTATGTTGGTAATGGTTCCCCTGGTTTTCCTGATTAATGGTTTTACCAAGCACGATTGGCTGCAGGCGTTGCTTTTCGGCATTTCAATTGCCGTAGGATTAACTCCTGAAATGTTACCGATGATTGTAACTGCTAACTTGGCTAAAGGCGCGGTTAATATGTCCAAACGTAAAGTGGTGGTTAAAAGGCTGAATGCTATACAAAATATAGGTGCCATGGATATTCTGTGTACCGATAAAACAGGTACGCTTACCATGGACAAAATTGTATTGGAGCGCCATTTAAACGTTTATGGGCACGAAGATAACGAGGTAATGAAATGGGCCTATTTGAACAGTTTTCATCAAACAGGGCTTAAAAATTTGCTCGATGTGGCCGTTTTAGAGCATGTGGATATTCACTCCTGCATAAAGGAAGGCGAATCATACACCAAGATAGATGAGATCCCTTTTGATTTTCAGCGCCGCCGCATGTCGGTTATTTTGGAGGAGAAGAATCACAAGCATTTATTAATTTGTAAAGGAGCAGTTGAAGAAGTGCTTGATTTGTGCAGCCATGCATTTGATCCGGGAGAGGATAACAGTCTGCAAATTGACAAAGACGATATTATCCCGATGGATGCTACAATGCGGGAATTGGTATTGAAAAAATCAAGGGAGCTTAATGAAGAAGGTTTGCGCGTGTTGCTGGTTGCAGTTAAAGAGTACGATAAAAGGCCTTTAAACTACAATGTGGCCGATGAAAGCGACATGATACTAACCGGCTTTATCGGTTTTTTAGATCCGGCAAAACCATCAGCAGGTCCTGCTATTGAAGCTTTGCATAAGCTGGGTGTTGAGATTAAAGTTTTAACCGGCGATAACGAGATTGTTGCTAAGAAGATTTGCAAGGATGTAGGCATACCGTTTGCCAATGTTTTATTAGGGCGCGATTTGGAACAAATGAGCGACGAAGAACTTACCGCCCAAATAGATAGTGTAAGTATATTGGCTAAGCTAAGTCCTATACAAAAATCGCGTGTGGTTAAAATATTGCAGGCAAAAGGCCATACCGTTGGCTTTATGGGCGATGGAATAAACGATGCCGCCGCATTGAGAGACTCGGATGTAGGGATTTCAGTTGATACAGCTGTAGATATTGCCAAAGAAAGCGCCGACATCATCCTGTTAGAAAAAGATTTGATGGTGCTGCGCAAAGGCGTTATTTACGGCCGGCGGACTTTTGGCAATATTATCAAATACATAAAGATGACTGCCAGCAGCAATTTTGGCAACATGTTCAGCATGCTGGGTGCCAGTGCACTGCTCCCATTTTTACCAATGCTGCCTATTCAAATATTGATCAATAATTTATTGTACGATATATCGCAAATATCCATCCCCTGGGATACCATGGATGACGATTATATTACCACACCAAGAAAATGGGATGCTAGCGGTATCGGAAAGTTTATGTTTTATGTTGGGCCAATCAGTTCAATTTTTGATTACGCTACTTTTGCCGTATTGTGGTTTGTATTTAAGGCTAACTCACCTGCACATCAGGGGTTTTTCCAAACAGGGTGGTTTATTGAAAGTTTGTTGTCGCAAACACTCATTATTCATATGATCCGTACACGTAAAATTCCGTTTATACAAAGCTGGGCCACGGCGCCGGTTATAGCGTTAACAACGGCTATTATAGCTATCGGCATATTTTTGCCGTTCTCGCCCCTGGCTGCTGCATTTAAGTTACAACCTATGCCATTTGCGTTTTTCCCATGGTTGATAGCTATACTGGCAGCTTATTGCTTTTTAACTCAATTTATAAAAAACTGGTTTATTAATAAGTTCCACCAGTGGTTATAAGCTATAATTGAATTAATGTAGAGACGTTAGCTTCCTTGCTTACGTCTCTACATACTATAGTCGTATTTGGCTGTCAGATTGGCAATCTTATTCAGCTTGCCCAGCGTTGCGTTTACCTGTGTTTTGCGGATGGACACTTTTATGCGGCAACTATTATCGAATTCCTGATTAATTACAGTAACATTATCATCCTTAATAATCTTCATTACATCATTCATTTGCAGGTATTCAAAGTTGATGGTGTAAAAATCATTTACCGTTTTTTCTATAACGATTGCCGTTTTCAGCGCCTCATCAGTAGCAGATTTATAGGCGTTTATTAAGCCGGGCACACCCAGAAGCGTCCCTCCAAAATAGCGAATTACTACAACCAATACATTCGTCAGATCATGTGATAATAATGTATTTAAAATAGGTCTACCCGCTGTACCAGAGGGCTCTCCATCATCATTTATCCTGAATACAATTCGGTCTATACCTATGCGTATTGCCCAGCAATGATGATTTGCTTTTGGGTGTTCGTTTTTTAAAAGCAGCAGTAAATTTTTGATTTCAGCCTCGCTGCTTATTGGATAAGCATAAGCCAGGAACTTACTTCCCCGGTCGCGAAATATTCCTGCGGTGGGTTTTTCTATAGTACGATAAGTATCTTCAAAAAGCATTAAAACTTTAAGATTTAGCCATTATAACAATGGCAATAATAGCTATTACAATGCCTGCTTTGTTAACCAGGCTCAGTTTCTCTTTAAAAATAATAATCCCGGTTAGGGCCCCAACAACAATTACCCCAATATTCATTGCGGAAAAAACGGTCGATGGTTGGTCGGCTAATGCTTTGTGCGCTTTCAGGTAAAACAATATATTGCCAAAATTAGCTACCCCCAAAGCCCATCCAATAAAAATATGCGGCCACGAAAAGCGCATAGTTTTATTAAACACCTGGAACAATAGACCAGCAAGAGCAAAAACAAAGGCAAGCACAAAAACTATAAAAAGTGAGGTATTGTAATTAACGGCCGTGTCTGCTGCTATTTGTTTAAACAACACATCAATTACCCCCATACCTGCAAAAACTATCAGCAGATAGATCCACGCGTTGGTGCTCTTCCGTTTTACCGTATTTTTATTTTGCCATGGTATTGAACATATAATGGCAGTAAAGCCCAATATAATGCCTATCAGTTTCAGCGTGGTCATTTTTTCCTGAAAAAGCAGAAACGCAGCAATAACCGGAATAAATAAAGATAATCGTTGTGCTACATCTGTACGCACAATACCCGATAACCGTACCGACGATGCCAGTATGACAAATAACGCCGGTAATAATAACGCCAGCAGCGCATAACTAAAAAAGGGGGCATTTTGCAGATTTTGTAACTGTGGTTTGAGAAACACCCAGCTTAAAAAAATGGCCATGGAATAATTCCATGTAATGGCCTGGTAAACATCAATATGATACCGTTTAGCCAGCTTTAACATTATGGAAACAGCAACACTACAGCAAATACTTAGTAATATATATATCATGCGACGGTTATAAGTTGATGTGATTTTTAAGATAACGGTTTAAAATATGCTAACATATAATAGCCCTAACCTTATTTTTGCCGGTCAACTATGGTGTAATATAATTAATTTATCAGATCCAACGGAAAATTGTTTGGAAGTTTCGCCGGATAATGATGGCGCTTTTATTCCTTCGTTAAAATTATTTCCGCCGGTAAAAATACGTGCTTCGTCCCATAATCCGGCCTCTATAAATTTATTTAGTGTAAAAGCACCTCCTTCTATAATGACAGATTGAATATCCTGCAGGTACAACTGATATAAAATATAATGAGGAACGTAACGCTCAAAATCTTCCAGCTGAATGTATTTGTTTTTTCCTGCGACATCAGTTTTTACCTCGTTAAATATGAAAGTATCAACCGATTGATCAAACAAATTCAGGTTTTCATTTAGCTCCAACCTGCGGTCTATTACTATTCTTTTGGGAGACTTTCCATGGTGATAGCGTACATTTAACTGGGGATTATCAATTGCAGCAGTATTTTTACCCACCAGTATGGCGTCTTCTTCGCTTCGCCATTGATGCACCAACTTGCGCGATTCAAGGCCGGTTATCCAATGTTGACTATCACCTTCCGGCGCAAAAAAACCATCGGGTGTTTGTGCCCATTTTAAAATGATATAAGGGCGGTGTTTTTGAATCCTTGTAAAAAATCGTCTGTTGAGCCATTTACATTCATCCTCCAAAACGCCGGTAATTACCTCAACTCCGGCAGTTCGTAGCTTTTCAATTCCTTTTCCGTTTACCTGGTCAAAAGGATCGCGACAGCCAACTACTACTTTTGGTATCTGGTGTTTAATAATCAGATCTGAACATGGCGGTGTTTTGCCATAATGCGCACAGGGCTCAAGGGAGACGTAAATACCCGAGTCTTTCAGCAATTCGGCTGCATTATCAAATTGATCGATAACCTGTTTAATAGCATTTACTTCGGCATGGGCTTCGCCATATTTATGGTGAAAGCCCTCGCCTATTATGCGATCATTATGAACAACAACAGCGCCAACCATTGGGTTTGGACTCACATAGCCCATCCCCAGTTCTGCCAGTTCCAAACAGCGCTGCATAAATTTTTCGTGCTGAACCATGCTGCAAAAGTAGCTTTTATGTTACTTTGTTGCATGAAAACTATCAATGATGTTTTTGCAGAATATAAAAAAGGCCTTGGGGCTGTTTATGAGCTCAATGAAATAGAGGCTATTAGTTTGTTGACCATCAGCGAAGTATGTAACTTATCAAAAGCAAAAATAAAAGCGTTTCCGGAGACTACCATTGCTGCAAAGGTTGCCGAAAAACTGGAAGATATATTGGTTGAATTAAAAGCGGGCAAGCCAATTCAATATATTTTAGGTACAACCGAATTTTATGGGTTGCCATTTTTGGTTAATCCATCAGTACTGATACCACGTCCAGAAACGGAAGAATTAGTGGAATGGGCCATTTCCTTAGCTGGTAATGAGCAAAAAGGTAATATCCTGGATATTGGGACAGGCAGCGGCTGTATTGCTATCAGCCTGAAAAAGAACTTACCGCAATTTGATGTTTCGGCCATTGACATATCTGCCGAGGCCATAAAAACTGCTGAAAGTAACGCCGTATTAAACAAGGTTGATGTCAATTTTATTCAGCAGGATATATTAAAATATGCAGAGATTGAGCTTCCGAATTCCAGCATCATTATCAGCAATCCCCCATATGTTACCTTGCACGATAAAACTCAGATGCATACCAATGTAACAGATTTTGAGCCTCATACTGCCCTTTTTGTCCCCAAAAATGATCCCTTGATTTTTTATAAAGCTATAGCTGATTTTGCTTTGCTAAATTTGCTTCCGGCTGGTTTATTGTTCTTTGAAATAAATGAAAGCTATGGCGAAGAAACAGTCAAAATACTGGCTGATAAACAATTTAAAAACATTGAATTGCGGAAAGATATGAGCGGCAGGGACAGGATGGTTAAAGCAGTAAATCATTAATGTCTGAACCGGAATTTACTGAATTTTAGAATTGGCAGAATGCAAGGGTTTTAATTCTGCTCATTCTTTAATTCTAAAAATTCCGGTTCAGATTAGCTCCGCGGATGAAATTGTATAATTGTTCCTTTTAAGTACTCGCGATCAAGATGGGTATAAATTTCGGTGGTGGTAATACTTTCGTGGCCCAGCATTTCCTGCACGGCGCGAAGATCGGCACCACCCTCTACCAAATGAGTGGCAAATGAATGCCTGAAAGTGTGCGGACTGATGGTTTTAGTTATTCCGGTCAATATTGCTAATTGCTTAATTACCATAAAGATATAAACACGGCTTAATCGGGTACCACGTCGGTTTAAAAAAACAATATCTTCTTCACCTTTTTTTATGGGCACATGCACCCTGATATTATCAATCCAAATTTTAAGTGCTTTAACTGCCGAAGCACCGATAGGCACCAGGCGCTCTTTATTTCCTTTACCTGTTACCTTAATAAATTCAATATCGAGGTAAAGGTTCGATAGTTTAAGTTCCGTTAACTCTGATACCCGCAAACCCGATCCGTATAAGACCTCCAGTATGGCTTTATTGCGGGCGCCTTCGGGTTTTGAAACGTCAATGGCATCTATTAATTTATTAATTTCGGGATAACTCAAGGTATCCGGCAGTTTGCGCTGAATTTTAGGAGCTTCCAATAATTCTGATGGATCGCTTTTTATTAAATCTTCCATCAGCAAATATTTATAGAAAGATTTTATGCCCGATAATATTCTTGCCTGCGAAGATGGGATCATTCCTAATTCGATAACCCACACAATAAACAGTCTTAAATGTGTTAAAGTAATATTTTCCGGACTTAATTTATCTACCTGACTATCAGCAAATTGATAAAGTTTATCTATATCCCTGCTATAAGCTTCTATGGAATTTTTTGACAGGGATTTTTCTAACTTTAAATACGACTGAAAACCTTTTATTGCCGAATGCCAATCCAATTGATTTTTTTTAATGTTTTTATTTAAGTTTGAACTGATGAAGATACAAATTATAAATGGCCCTAACCTGAATCTGTTGGGAGTTCGTGAAAAATCTATTTACGGTAATACAAACTTTGAAACATACCTGGATGAGCTTAAAAAACGTTATTCAAGTATCGAATTAAGCTATTATCAAAGCAATGTTGAAGGCGAAATTATTAATAAACTACATGAAACCGGCTTTAGTTATGATGGTATTGTAATAAATGCGGGAGCTTATACGCATACATCAATCGCCATTGCTGATGCTATTGCCGCTATAAATACGCCCGTAATAGAGATTCATATTTCAAACGTTTATAAACGGGAGGAGTTCAGACATAATTCCATGCTGGCTGCAAGCTGCAAAGGAGTAATTGCCGGTTTTGGGATGGATTCTTACCGTCTTGCTATTGAAAACTTTTTAGCCTGATTAACATTTATTTAGTTTACCTGTTGTATGTATAAAATAATCAAAATTTTCGCGTTGGTATTGTTGATGGGCTTGTTCCATCCGATGGATGGTATTGCACAGTCAAAAAACAAAAAAACTTCATTATCAAAAAGGGAAGCAGAAAGACACGCTACCCATATGCGCGATTCGATACTGAGGTCGCTTAATAAATCAGATACCTCTATCAACAGCCTGCTTCAAAGAATTGAGCAGTATACCACCACATTTAACCAGATTAAAAATAATTTATCTGCGGGTCTTGATACTGCGGATATAGGTGTGCAGCTCCCCCCGATAATCAAAAGAATCAACAAACTCGATTCAGTAGCAAACACGCATAAATCCAGCACTTTGCGGTATTTGTTTGTACTGCGCGACAATATTGATCACATGCAGGATAAACTGGATGGATGGCAATCAGATTTGCAGGATATCAACACCAAACTGGTGCAAAACCAAACTGATTTACTTAAGTTCTTCAAAGACACCATATTAAAAACGATACCATCAGACAGCGTGGTCAGAAAAACTTATTTTCTGCAGTTTAACCAGGTAAAACTTTTATGGCACAAAACAGATTCGGCCAATAGGAAAGCCTTAACCAGTATTAATTTATTACAGGATAAAATAGCCGTTTCTTATACCAAAATTCTGGATGAGAACGATCAGATAGACGCCAAAATAAGAGGCTTCGCGCTAAAGGCCATTTCTGGCGAGTCTGACTACATCTGGCGGCCGGATACGCAATATAATGACTTTAATTCTGCTTTAAAAAGCACTATCAAACTGAATACACTATTATTCAATTACTTTATCAAGAGCGACACCGACGTACATTTAATTGGTATTGCTTTTTTTGTTTTAATTCTGATCTGGATATTTTATACCAGGACAAAAATTTCAAAATATAGTGAAGACCCGGCAACGATATTCGGCGAGGCGGGTTATATAAGCAAAAGACCATTTGCTTCGGCCCTATTGGTGGCGGCGAGTATCATACCGTTTTTTTACAATCACCCGCCAACTGTATTTATGGAGGCTTTTGTATTCGTTTCCATAATATTGTCGCTGATTCTCATACGGTCAGAAATTCCGAAAATAGTTTTTAACTTTTTGACATTACTGCTCTTCCTTTATATTGCTTATGCAGTAAGCAACTTATTTATTTCTATTTCAAACGTTGACAGGTATATTGTATTCGCATTGAGCATCATTTCAATTATAAGCGGGTATCGTTTCTACAAAAAAATAAAAAACACAACCGAAAAAAATCTTTCCTATGCTCCTCTGGCAATTGAAATATTTATTGTATTGCAAGGGTTGTCGCTGGTGCTTAATGTAACAGGCAGGTTCAGTCTTGCTAAAATATTGGGAATAACAGCCGTATTTAATCTGTGGTTTTTGGTTATTCTTTTTATTGTGGTAAATATTATTATACAGGCTTTATTTCTACAATTTAAAATTAAGAGAGATAGCAATAGTATTATTAACTGGATAGATTATAACCTGGTACAGAAAAAATTTAAAAGCTCACTGGTAATTGCTGCCTCGCTGATTTGGATTTTCTTTTTACTGCAAAACCTTAATCTGGATGATTGGGCAAAAGACTCTGCCGGAGATCTTTTAGATGAATCGCGCACCATTGGCGGCGCCACATTTACCTTTGGCGGATTTGTGATATTCATTTTTGTGATCTGGTTATCTTCTGTTGTATCCAAAATAATCAGCTATTTCTATGATGTATCCGCGCAGCGTGTAACTGATCTTTCTGTAGCTAAGAAAAAGAACCGTACATCGGCATTGATCATCAGGATGGCAGTATTTTCTGTAGGCTTTTTACTTGCTGTTGCCGCATCTGGTTTCCCGTTGGATAAGTTAACTATCATTATTAGTGCATTTGGTGTAGGTATTGGTTTTGGCTTGCAAAACATTGTAAACAACCTGGTGTCCGGTTTGATTTTGGCATTCGAAAAACCGATTAATATTGGCGACGTGGTGGCGGTTGACGGCCATACCGGAACCATGAAAGAGATTGGGATCAGATCGAGTAAACTGGTAACCGGTGACGGCTCTGAAGTGATTATTCCTAATGGCGATTTGATTTCGCACCAGGTAATTAACTGGACGCTGAGCAATAGCAACCGCCAGATTGAGTTGAAGGTTATAGCTGCGTACGGGGTTGATATTGAAAAAGTTAAAAACGTTTTAAAAAGCTTGTTAACCAATCGGGAAGACATTATGACTGCACCAAGCCCCGCTGTATTTGTTAATGGCATAACAGAAAGTGCTGTTGAATTCAGGATATTATTTTGGGTGGCCGATATCAGTGCAACAAGCGAGTTAAGAAGCCGCATCCTATCTGAAATTTACCAGGCTGTGGGTAAAGAGGAAATTAAATTACCATCAACCCAAAACAATGTATTTGTACATTTCCCTGATGGCGTTCCATTAGCGGACCCTACAAAGGCAAAAACTGATAAAAATAAAAAAACGGATACTAAAGAAAATCCTGCTGATTAAGATCAGTAAAATGGCGTTTCTTTTTAACAAAGAAATCCCAAACTAAACTTCCGTTATAAATACAACTTAAAGGATAATGCTTGTGACCTGTAATCACAGGCATTTTCTTTTTAAAAAGACTTAACACAAAATTCTGATGTGCCCGGCTAACGGCCCAGGCATCCTTACGTTTGCCTTCACCTAAAAAACGTGCTATTGCTATCAGGTCCATCCAAAATCTGAAGATAATAGTAGCAGTAGCCCGCCAGAAAGGCAGATTATTTTGAAGCAGCAAAAGGTTATTCCTGAAATTAAGATAGGTTTTAAAAGGATTTTCGGTATTCAGCGTGCCACCACCTAAGTGGTAAACTTCTGATTCTGCGCAATACATTACCTTGTAGCCGATGTTTTTTAATCGCCAGCAAAGGTCAATTTCTTCCATATGAGCAAAAAAACGATCGTCAAAGCCACCTGCTTCGTGCCAGCAATGTTTTTTGATGAACATGGCTGCTCCAGTGGCCCAAAACACCTCGCCCGATTGCTGATACTGGCCCCTATCCTCTTCTATCTCATAAAACATCCGGCCACGGCAAAACGGATAACCTAAATAGTCAATAAAACCACCAGCGGCTCCGGCATGTTCAAAATGATCTTTCTGATTAAATGCTTTTATTTTAGGCGCGGCAACAGCAATTAGTGGATCACTTTCCATCAAGTTTATTACCGGTGCAATCCATCCCGGTGCAACCTCAACGTCGGAGTTTAACAGGATATAATAATCAGCCTCAACATGCTCCAATACTTTATTATAGCCACCTGTAAAACCATAATTATCATCATTCTGAATAATGGTTACAGATGGATATTCTTCTTTCAGAAACTCAACAGAACCATCTGAAGAAGCGTTATCGCCCACTATTATTTCCAGATTGGGCCAAACAGATGATAAAACAGAGGGTAAAAAGCGTTGAAGATATTTCTTGCCGTTCCAGTTTAAAATAACCACGGCAACTTTGGGTGTATAACTCATTTTTTTATATCCTCCGGCTTAATTTTCCATCTCCGGTGCGACCATAGCCAGTATTCGGGTTTTTCGTTTATCAGTTTATCAAGGTATTTCACGTGTGCCTCTGTGATCTCGTATGGTTTGGTGTTTTTCGGGTCTTCAATCAAAGGCACAAAGGTATAAGTATAATAACCTCTTTTAACCACATCGATTCTATAAAATATCACCACACAATCAACCACCTTTGTCAGCTTCTCAATTCCTAAAAAAACAGCCGTAGGTTGATTGAGAAAAGTAGTGAAATATTTAGCGTCCTCACGTGCAGGTGTCTGATCGGAGGCAAGCACGGTAAAAGTTAATTCGTTCTTAAATTCTATCATTTTACGAAGCGTTTGCCTCATAGGGATCATTGTGGCACCGAAGCGCGAACGTGTCCGATTAAAAAATTCCGTAAAAACCTCGTTTGATTGCGGCTTGTAAACAATTACTCTTTTATTATCAGTCAAAAAACCAAAGCTTAAACAAGCCATCTCCCAGTTTGCATAATGACCGGCGGCTGCCATTATACTTTTCCCCTGGCTAAAATAATGCTCCATTACTTCCGGGTTAGTGCATACCATACGACGGTGTACACTTTTTGCCGACATACTAACCGATTTAATGGTCTCCACCATCAGATCGGCCATGTATTTATAATATTTACGTTCAATTAAATCTCGTTCTTCTTTTGATTTTTGAGGGAAAGAATTAGTCAAATTTTCCTCTACTACCTTGCGTCTGTAACGGGTTATATGATATAGAATAACAAATAAAACGTCAGATATCAGATATAAAAACCAAAAAGGCAAAAGTGATATCAGGTACAAAAAGAATGTACCGAATCGTGAAAGCCCTTTTTTTATCATTATTTTCGTCGAATTTTAGCTACAAACATAAAAGATATGATTGAAAAAGGCGCTGTGTTCCCTATGTTTTATCTTCCACCGGTTGAATATTTTATAAACATTAACCGGTATAAGCCTGATATTGTGATAGAAAGCGAAGAACATTTCCCAAAACAAACTTACCGCAACCGGGCAAACGTGTACACGCCTGATGGTGTACTGGCATTGACTGTTCCGGTTAGCAAGGGCTCAAAAAATCATACAAAAATTAAAGACGTTAAAATAAGCTATGATTTTGAATGGCAGCGCTTGCATTGGCTAAGTTTACAGGCATGTTATCGCCGGTCGGCCTATTTTGAATTATGAGGATGAGTTTTCAATATTTTACGAAAAAAAATTCCCATTCCTTTTTGATTACAACGAGCAGTTATTACAGTTTATACTAAAATCGTTAAAACTAAAAATCGAAATAAAATACACCGACAGCTACGAAGCAAACTATCCAGATCTGGTGGATTTAAGAACATCAATAAATCCAAAAAAAGAGACTGATTTTGATCAGAAAACCTATTTTCAAGTATTTGAGGACAGGAAAGGCTTTATAAAAAACCTGAGTATTATTGATTTACTGTTTAACCAGGGGCCCAATAGTTTACACTATTTGTAAGTGACAGTTAATGCAGCATTTTTTAAAAGCCAATTAACTAACTGAAATTTTATTTTGTTTTAACAAACAACTATCTATATTTGCATTGCTCATCTATAGTTTTACTATACAAAAAAATGAAGGCTTACACATTACATTTTTCTCATCTGCACCATCACCACCATGTGGTGATCAGATAAATGTATGTTTCTACGTGAAATAACGCCCCGGCCAATTCTTTTTTATTTATAGTCCCTTAAAA
>Ga0206982_1170_pt2 | contig 18586 bp, 10 predicted proteins | sample Alteio_BWMinCont_18_FD_153493 | JGI IMG/M metagenome (GOLD analysis project Ga0206982, IMG submission 153493) | Enriched cells from forest soil in Barre Woods Harvard Forest LTER site, Petersham, Massachusetts, United States -... | ecosystem: Environmental > Terrestrial > Soil > Temperate forest >... | reverse complement strand
ACATTTGTCTCGCGACTCAAATTAGAAAATCATCCCGATCAACCCGAATGGTTAGATCACCTCAATGCGGGTACGATGAAAGTAAAATTTGCCTTATCATTGGTCGGCATTTCTTCTATTCATTTATTACAAACTTTTTTACGTGCCTCCGAGATGACCAATGATGCAGTCATGTGGCAGGTTGTCATTCATCTTACCTTTGTATTTTCAGCGCTTATCATGGCTTACACCAATCGTTTAATGATAAAGCCGAAAAAAATATAAAGGCCTGAGATATATATTTAATTGATAGAAATATGATATGAATCACGATGGATCTACAGCTCGACAACGACTGCGAGCAAAATTAGACAAAGCGCATGAGGCTAAAGCGCAAGCACTCGCTCAAGCTAAAAATACTGCCCTCCACTTAATGGCTCAGCACCAACAGGTATCACTGGAGGATGGATTAAAAACACTGCAGGAGATGATGACACGATTTCCTGATGAAGCCATGATGTTCAAATTTGTCAGGGTTAATTTTAATTCATTAAAAGAACAATATGATGTTGCAGAGACAGAAAGTTTGGAATGCATTGCCAAAGAGCCCGATAAAAATAAGCAAAGTGCTTTTTATTTTGTTTTAGCGCGGATTTATTATAAAGACAAACCTAATTTAGAGAAAGCAGTTGCACATATTCATAAAGCTTATGAGTTATATGTTGAAACTGGGCTTAATTTAAAATTTGACATCATGTATCTCATGGCGCGCATTAGAATAGATGCTGGCTTGCACCAGGATAATGACAATATGCTAGTGCTTGAGCATGCTTTAACGCGAGGCTATCCTGATTTGGATATACATTATTATTTAGCGCAGGGATATTTTCAAAGAGTATTACAAGAAAATACAGCCACGCGCGCGCCAATGATACAGAAGGCTATTCAAAATTTTGAGCTATCGATAGCAAAAAATGATCACGTATTCGATAGTTTATTTCATGTGGCGCAACTTTACAAAATGGAAGAAAAAATATCAGAGGCAATGGATCGTTTAACAAGGGCTGCGGCAATTAATCCTGATCAGCATTTACCTTATCTGCTCCTGGCACAATATGCAGACAATTTAGCGACGGCTGAGCAATATATTTTAAGAGCCATTCAGTGTAAATCTGATATCTGGCTTATTCAAAGCTTTTGTGGTCAGATCCTTTATAAGCAAGGAAAATTTTCGCAAGCACTGGCAGTGTTGCAAACAAGTGAATCTCTAGGCCCCGCGAATGATCCGGTGACCGCCTATTATTTTGCGCGGACCTGTGACGATCTGTTTCTAAAAGAAACAGATGAAGAAAAAGCCATACAATATCTAAAATTTGCTGAAGAACGCTATTCAAAGTGTATCGATGCTGCTTATATGCTAGAAGATAGTCTTTTATGGCGTGCCATTGTTCGGCAACGCATGGCTATTAATTTGGACGCTGCATTGTCTGATATAAATCTTGCTATTTCTAAAAATCCAAATAGGATAGATTGTTATCAAGCACGGGTTAATATTTTATTAACAATGCCTTTACTGGATGAAGCGTGCGCGCAAGTCGAGAGTGATACAAATAAAATTATCGCATTAAATGAAAGCCTGGTGCCAACAAGTTATTCCGTCCTGGGAACTATGTATTTTAATAAAAAAGACTACCAAAAAAGCTTAATTTTTCTTAACAAAGCCCTTGAATCACATGCCCCAGAAGCAGTTACATTTTATCACCGCGCAGAGATTTTAAGAAGAAACAGAGATTTCGAAAATGCCATCTTGGATTATACCAAAGCGATTGATTTAAATACTGCCATGATAAAATCATTGTTAGGTCGCGGTATTTGTTATCAATATGTAGATCAAAATGAACAAGCGCTCAGAGATTATGAAAAAATTTTAGAATTCGATCCGAAGGAAACAGCATTGTACGCTTATATGGCGCAGCTTTGCTTGGAATTAAACAGTTTAGAAAAAGGCGAGCAGTATATACAACGCGCTATTCAGGCTTATCCATCAGACCCTACTGCAAGACGTTGCTATGTAAAAATTTTATATAAAAATAATGCATACGATAAGGTGATTGAACAGTTAGAGCAAATACCCAGTGATGCAATAGACAAGAGATTTGATAATATGATGTTTTATCACATGTATCTGGCTAAAAAACAATATGATAAAGCCTTGTTGTACCATGAAAAAACAAAACCCGACGATGGATTTTTGGGAAGTGATTATATTTATCAGGGGATTGTTTGTGCGTTGCGTTATTTAATCAGTCAACAGCATTCAAACCAAGCTCTACTTGTGCAATATCGAGATGAGGCTCTTACAAATTTTTTCAGGTTTTACACAGATGATCCCGCTTTTGCGGCTAAAATATTTAATTGCACGATGATTGAGAATTTAACAAAATTTGTTAAAAAAACAGATAAAGGAAAATTAAATGCAGATTGGTTATTTTCACAAGTGTTTCAGGTCTTTGTTAGATATTCTACCGTCGAGGATATTCATAAACATATTGCGAGGCCCGTAGAATCCACTATCATTCGATGGGGCGATTCATACCCGGATTCTTCTGATAAAAAACATATTCGAAAAATGAAAGCCGGATATCTAAACCAGGCAAGCTCTCTTTATTGCTATTTGTATAAAACACCTGAAATCAGGCGGTTAAAGCTGAAAAACAAAAGTGCATATAAAGCGATTAAGAGTGTCATAAAAGACGCAGAAATTTGCGCAGAAACAGGGCAAATTGGCTTAAAATATTCATCAGATCCTTTCGATATACACGTCAGTTCCATCAGCTCCCCTTATACTTATCATTTGGAAGCTAAAATCTTAGGGCATCATAACGGCAAAGGTGACATCAGAGTGTTTGGGCATACAGTTAAATCTGAAACAGTTAAATCTGAAGACGATAAACACAGTTTAGTGGTATTTGATCGCATAGGGAAACATACGGTTTGAGACTCAACAATAATTTTTTCCAAAACAAAAAAGTTCGTATTTGGCGGACAGGCTCTAATGTCTAAAATGCCGTGTGCCGGTTAATACCATGGCAATTTCATGCTTATCTGCCATATCTATGACTGCTTGATCGCGTATGGAGCCACCGGGTTGGATCACTGCTTTAATTCCGGCCGCTGCAATTATTTCAATGCTATCTGCAAAAGGGAAAAATGCATCAGATGCAATGACAGCCCCTTGTAATGAAAATCCAAATTTTTTAGCATGATTTAATGCCAATTCAGTACTGCCCACACGGTTGGGTTGACCTGAACCTATGCCAATAGTCTGTTGATTTTTCACGCAGACAATGGCATTGGATTTCACCCAGCGCACAACTTCCCAGGCAAAACGTAAATCTCTCAGCTCAACCTCAGTCGGCGCACGTGCAGTTGCAATTTGCCAAGTATTAAAATCTGATCCAGCATTATCCGATGTTTGTACCAAAATACCGCCGTTAATGCTGTGATAACAATCATAGGACATCGAGGCCCGTGTGTCTTCATTTAATTCATCCGATGTCAATACGCGCACAGCCGGTTTTGTTTTTAATATTTCCAATGCATCCGCTGAAACAGCGGGCGCTAAAATAACTTCGACAAATTGTTGTCGTATAATTTCAGTGGCAGTTTCAAGATCCAGTACATGTGATAAGGCAATAATACCGCCAAAGGCTGACGTCGGATCAGCCGCATATGCCCGTTGATAAGCTTCTTTGATGGTATGACCCGATGCAACACCACAAGGATTGGTATGTTTCACAATGACTGCGATTGCAGATGAGATCTGATTGTGTATTTCATTGTTGAATGATTGTATACAATTAAATGCCGTGTCTGTATCAATTAAATTGTTATACGATAATGGTTTTCCTTGATGCTGAACCCAAGCAGCAGCACCCGTTTTCGAAGCACTTTCACGATAAAATGCTGCTGGTTGATGCGCGTTTTCACCGTAACGCAAGTTTTGATCGCGGATCCACGTTTTGGTCAATAGGGGCGGAAAATGTTCTGATATAGATGTTGCCGGCGTTTTTGTATGCAGTGACTGCTGTGTTATTTGTTGCCTAAAATATTGACTGATCTCGGCATCATATCGTGCCGTATGGGCAAATACTTTTGCGGCCAATTCAACGCGAAGTTCGATGGATGTCGCACCCCCTCCTGCCTCAGTTTCGGCTAAAATTTGTTGAATGCGCGGATAATCCGCAGGATCTACAACTACCGTCACTGATTGATGATTTTTGGCCGCGGCCCGTAATAACGTTGGCCCTCCGATATCGATCTGTTCAATGGCATCGTGCCACAGCGCATCCCTCTTTTCCGGGTACTGATAATCTTTGTTTGCAATCGTATCTGCAAAGGGATAGAGATTCACGATCACCCAATCAATCATTGGAATTTGTAATGCTGCCAATGTCGATTCATCTGTTGATTGATGCGATGATTCATCGCGATTGGATGTGGCCGATAAATCGTGCGCACCACGTCGCGCCAAAATACCCGCGTGGATCTTGGGATGCAAAGTCTTCACGCGACCACCCAGTATTTCAGGAAATCCCGTATAGTCTGCGACTTCAATGACAGACAGTCCATGTGACTTTAAATACCGCGCTGTTCCACCGGTCGATAGTAATGTAATACCACGTTGAACAAAAGCTGTTGCCAGTGGAATTAAACCTGTTTTATCTGAAACGCTCAGTAAAGCAAAAGTTTGATCACGCATCCGATTTGAGGATAATTTATATTTTTCAGTCATTGGATAGCCCATGTGTTCCAAGGGTGTTGTTAACACCCCAATTTGAGGTCACAGTTTGTGACCTCAAGTCATCAAATTCATCTTGGGACAATTGGAACATTATTATTTCTTCAAAAATAGAATATTTTTACCAACCAGTAAGTGTTCAAGCCTCCCCTCCCTAACCCTCCCCTCCATAAAAAGAATGGAGGGGAGGGGATCTCCAAAACAAAAAAGTTCGTATTTTTTGGCAGACAGATCCCCTCTCCCCCAACGTTTTTTGTTGGGGGAGAGGGTTAGGGAGAGGGGGCTTAAACGGTTACACCACCCAAATGCAGCATAATTATTAAACTAAAAATTTTTCTAAAAAAATTATAACAAGCCGTATTGTTCTAATTTTTTACGCAAGGTCCCGCGGCTCATGCCCAAGCATTGTGCTGCGTGCGTCTGATTACCCGCTGTTATTTGCATCACAATTTGTAACAAAGGTTCTTCAACTTCATTTAGTACCATATCGTATAAACCCGTGATCCCTTGCCCATCCAAGTGACTGAAATATTCTGCAATTGAATTTTTAACACTGGCTCTCAGCGGTAATGCGTCAATATTATCCATCTTATCTATCCCTATCTCCATTGTATCTGCCATAATGAATTCCCTATCGTCTTCACACATAATTGTCGAATAGGAGCGTCCCCAGAAAAGAGGGGGACAGTCCCTAATCATTCCGTCTCAAATAATTCTACAGTTGTTTTTTCCTCAATACCAACGGCATATAACTGATATACCAAATTCCCTTCATATTGCTTAAGACCGTTCGTATATTCGCGCTCAATAACTTTACGCTCTGCAGGATCCACTTCTCCTGGGTAAACGGCGTCTAAAACAATAACCGCATAACCATCATCCAATAAAACCCCGGTTGCTGAGAAATGCTTGTCTGATGGTTGCGGTTTTGCCAAACGAAAGGCCGCTTCACGTAACATTGGTGCAAAATTTGGATCTTGTCGCCCCACCTTTTCAGCCTGTGTCCAATGTTGTTTGGGAATGGCAGTAGCAATATTCACTGATTTCGCGTGTGACGCTTCGGATGATGTATCCGTCGATTTAACGGCAGATTTATCAACAGCTTCGACTTCTTTCAACAACGCCAGTCCCGCCTGTTCGGCATGATCACTGGCCGCTTGCATTCTTAATTGCGTCTCTATTTCTTTGCGCACAGTCTCTAATGGCTCAGGTGTGGCAGGTCGATGTGTTTTTAAACGCAATATGACTGCTGTATCTGGATCAAATGAAATCACTGCACTATTGAGTCCCCCGCGCAGCACAGGCTCGCTAAACGCCGTTGCAACAATTTCAGGGTGATTTATCAACGAAGTCGGCGCAATGGCATGCCCTGTCTGTTTTTGAGTGTCAGAACCAAAAAAATCAGATGTTTCAATCGGCAAACCCATTTGGTTCGAAATAACCGTTAAATTATCGGGATTTTTCTCCGATAACTGCTCCAGCGTACTTATCTTCTCTGCAAAATTTTCAGCCAATAAATCATTTTTCACCGCTTCAACCATCGAAGTTTTTGCATCGGCAAACGACATGACATGTTCAGGCCGAACTCCCGTTACCTCAATTAAATGCCAACCAAATTGCGTACGTATGGGTCCCACAATTTCATGGGCTTTCACTTGTTGTGGTGTTGCGTCAAACACCGCTTTATCAAATTCGGGCACCATCTGGCCACGACCAAACCACCCCAAATCCCCACCTTGTTTGCCAGATCCCGGATCCATTGAAAACTCTTTGGCCATTTCAGCAAAGTTGGCACCTTTCTGTAATTTATCTTTAATATCATTGATTTTTTTCTCTGTTGACTTTAGGTCCTCATCTGAAGCCTGCGGCGGAAATGCAATTAAAATATGTGATGCTTGACGTTGCTCAGCTTGGGTATAGCGAGACAGATTGGCCTCATAAAAAGCCTTTAATTGTGCATCAGTGGGTTCAGCAATCGTTTTAATATCACCCCGTTTTAAAGTCACATACTCGATTTGCACCGCCTCAGGTTTCATCCAATCATCGGGGTGTGCAGCATAATATTCTTGTATGGCTTTATCCGAAATATTGATCCCTTTTTCATAATCAGCTGTTTTAAAAATATGGTATTGCCAATCACGTTTTTGTTCTAATAATTGAATCATCCGATCACGTTCTTGCGGCCCTACGAATGCACTACCCTCTAAACTCATTTGCACTTGATTCGCCGCCATGTCTCTCGCAACCGCCACTCTAAAATCATCCGGTGTATATCCAATACTCTGCAAAACCAATTTAAAACGCTCTGGCGAAAATTGACCCTCTACTTGGAATTGAGGCAGCCCCACTAATACTTGATCTACCGCTGTACGCCCCACGACAAAACCATAAGCATGGGCCGCTTTTGAAAACATACGTTCAGTAATAAGCGCATTCAATGCTTCTTTACGCACGGCCGCCAAATCAATAGGGATCTGTTTACCTTGCATCGACTGATACAGTTGCTGTTGTTTGGCTAAACGCTCTTGCGCCAACTTTAATTCTGCCAAAGAAATAGGCTCACCGTTCACTCGCGCAATGGTATTGCCCGCACCTTGCTCATCAAAATAACCGGCAACACCCCACAAAACAAAAACAAAAGCGATACCTAAAATCATAATCCAAGCAAATAAACCATGTGTTTTTGCACGTATCTTCTGCAGCATTCAATTATTCCTTTCAATTGTGGTGGGTGCTGAGGGGCTCGAACCCCCGACATTCGCCGTGTAAGAGCGACGCTCTACCAACTGAGCTAAGCACCCGTATTTATTTCTTTCAATTTACATATACCGATCGAAAATGAAAATGCGAAGAGCTCCAACTGGATGCCGCGAACAACCCCACGGCTTGTCCGCGGGATCCAGGCTTCGCATTTTCAATGGCGATAGATCTATAAGCCTAATTCCCTTAAAGGCTTATTCACATTCACATTAAATTCAATTTGCTCCAATGAAACATGTTTCGTTTCAGGTACAAAAAAATATACAAAAATAATACTCAATAACGAAATGAATGCAAACAACCCAAAAACCTGATCAATACCCAATTCGCGCACTAAAATTAAAAAAGTTAAACCCAGTAAGGCATTTGCACTCCAATGCACAACTGTTGAAAAAGTAACACCAAAATCACGCCCCTGCAATGGAAATATCTCTGCACACAAAATCCATACGATAGGACCTAAACTCACTGCAAAGCCCACAATATAAATCAATAATGCCCCTACAGCCAACCATTGTAAACCCGGTGTATCAGGATTAATCACGCCGGGTTGCGCGCAATAAGCCATCAGCGACAAACTCAATACCATGATCCCTAAACCACAAAACAAGATCGGTCTGCGTCCCACCCGATCTACCACAAATAAGGCAAAAATTGTGGTCAATACATTAACCACGCCCACGGATACCGCACCCCACATCACAGTTTCACCCGCAGCAAATCCTAAGGATGCAAAAATAGTCGGCGCATAATACATGATGGCATTGATGCCCGTGATTTGTTGCATAATTTGTAGACCTGCACCTAAAAACATCACTCGGCGAAAAGCAGCGTTTTTAAGCAGATCCCATGATCGCTGGGGCACAACCAAACTCTTTTCAATATCCGCAACTTCTTCAGAAATTTCTCGCGCATTCCGACGCGTACGCTTCAATACCAACAGTGCATCATCTTTACGCCCCATTAACATTAACCAGCGTGGACTCTGTGGCATAAATAAAAATGCAATCAACATTAACAATGCAGGGCCAAAACCAACCCCCAACATCCAACGCCAACTCCCTATGTCTGTGAAGGCTACGCCTGTCAAAAAAGCACTCAACAAACCAATCGTAATCATCAACTGATAGAGCCCAATCAATCCACCCCGCACTTCGCGTGGCGCCATTTCCGATAAATAAATAGGCGTTACAAAAGACGCAATACCCAACGCAATACCCAATAAAAACCGCGTTCCCAATAAAATATAAACATTTGGCGCATAAGCACACAACAACGCCGTGATCGCAAAAATAACTGCACTACCCAATACCGTATTTTTTCGGCCATATCGCCTCGAGCTGATACCCGCCAGGATCACACCGGGGATCGCGCCCAATAATACTGCACCCACCACATAACCCTGCCACGCAGGATCTAACTGAAATTCTTGGCTCACCATCGGCAAAGCACCTGCGATGATCCCCGTATCAAAACCAAACAATAAACCTGCAAGACCCGCAACAATCCCTACCCAATAAACAAACGCAGGATGATTTTGTGACAAATGCACATTCGATGTGTTGTTGGATTGTATGCTCGAAGGTTTCATATGATCTCGTCTCCCTACGCATGAGGCTATTCGGCCCCATGTTGCTATTTATATTTATTTATGCAAACTGCGCGCAAATATCAATTGAATCAATGGCGGAGTGGACGGGACTCGAACCCGCGACCCTCGGCGTGACAGGCCGATATTCTAACCAGCTGAACTACCACTCCATAAAACACATAAGGCAGCATTTATACAAGCATGCTCAATTATTGTCAACTGTGCCATGCAAATTTTTTAAGTAAGGCAGTATCTGTGCCCATAATCTGTCTAAAGCCCCCTGATGCGCCTCAAAAACAGCCCGTGCATGCTCGCCCATTTGTTTTTGTTTAGCAGGATCATGCAGCAGTGATATTAATGTTTCAGCTAATAAATCAGGGTGTTGCAATTGGCAACATGCGTGCGCCTTTAACATTAAATCAGTGATCTGCGAAAAATTAAACATGTCCGGGCCTACAATGACAGGCAATGATACAGCCGCAGGTTCTAAAATATTGTGTCCGCCTGTTTGACTAAAACTACCGCCCACAAACGCAACATCTGCACAGGCATACCATAACATCAGTTCCCCAAAGGTATCCCCCAAATAAATATCGGTATCAGGGCCAACAGCCTCATTGAGGCTGCGTCTGGCCACATGTAAGCCTTGCGTTTGACATAACACTGCAACGGGATCAAATCGCTCGGAATGCCGCGGTACCCAAATACACAATACATTCGGAATGGCTTTTTTTGCCGCAAGACAAGCTGTCAAGACCAAGGGCTCTTCTGCTGGATGCGTACTGGCCGCAATCCAAACAGGACGCGCCCCCCCAGTAGTATGAGATGCACGCCATGTTTTTGCAGCATCCAATACCGCGCTCGGGATCTCCATATCAAATTTCATATTGCCCATGACCACAACTTGATCAGATATTGTGCCTAATCGCGCAAAACGCGCAGCATCGTCTGAGTATTGCACTAAAATTTTTGCAATACGCGGCAATGCAATCTCTGTCACCGCTTTAAAATAATGATAATGCTTAAATGATTTTTCTGATAACCGTGCATTGGCAATAATCACAGGAATATTATTTTTCCATAACCCATGTAATAAATTAGGCCATAATTCTGTTTCCATGATGATTGCAATTGCAGGTTGTGTGGCGTTTAAAAAACGCGCAATACAACCCGGGTAATCATACGGTAAATAATAATGATGGACTGTATCGCCCCATAATGATTGCACCATTTTACTGCCATTGGGCGTCATCGATGTGATCAATAATGGTGTATCAGGAAATTGTGTTTGGATTTTTTTAATTAATGGTTTAGCCGCTATCGTTTCGCCCACTGAAACGACATGCACCCATATACACCCGCGAGGAACGCGGTAATGGATGTATGCAAAACGTTCACGCCAACGTTGTCGATATAAAGGCGCATGTCTACCGCGCCACCAATATAAGCGTAATAAAATAAATGGCGTCAATAAATACAAAAGAAAAATATACGTTATTCTAAAAATAAAATAAACCACGACAATCCCTCAGTTCAGCTAATATTTATACTGTCTAAATAGGCTTTCACACCCGCTTCAACTGTATGGAAAGGCGCATCATAACCTGCGGCACGCAATGCTGATAAATCCGCTTCTGTAAAACTCTGATAACGTCCTTTTAAATGCTCTGGAAAAGGAATATATTGAATTTCATCATATTGAATTTCACGGCGTTGATGCCACGCAATTACCGCATTGGCTACATCATTAAATGTTTGGCTCTTACCTGTACCTATATTAAAAATGCCAGAAACATCGGGATGTTTCCACATCCAAAGATTGGCGCGCACCACATCTTGCACATACACAAAATCACGTCGCTGTTCCCCAGGCCCATATCCATCCGTGCCTTCGAATAATTTAACGGGTTGCCCTTGTTTGATTTGTTCATTAAAGTGATAAGCCACACTCGCCATTGTCCCTTTATGTTGCTCACGGGGACCATATACATTGAAATAACGAAATCCTACAATTTGCGACTCTGCCGAACTCTGTACCCGACGTACCACTTGATCAAATAAATATTTAGAATAACCGTATACATTGAGCGGTTTTTCATAAGCAAGTTTTTCTTGGAATACAGTCCCATTGCCATAAACCGCGGCACTGGATGCATATAAAAAGGGTATTTTGTGTTTTAGACAATAATGCAATAATATTTTGGAATACTCATAATTATTTTCCATCATAAACTGCCCGTTCCACTCAGTCGTCGCAGAACATGCGCCTTCATGGAAAATCGCTTGAATAGATCCCATAGTTTGTTGCTGAATGCGTTTTAAAAAATCTGCTTTATCTAAATAATCTGCGATATGTACATCCGCCAAATTAATAAATTTTTGTCCTTCTGTCAAATCATCAACCGCCACAATATTATGTATACCCAATTCATTGAGTCCTTGAATAATATTACTGCCAATAAAACCGGCGGCACCTGTGACAATGATCATATTTTTCTACTCCGAAATTCAAGTGAAGGTGGATTACGGCCTACGGCCTAATCCACCCTACTTCTACTGAAAAAGTTCTCGTCATTGCGAGCTTAGCTGCGCAATCCAGAGCAATGCTGGATTGCGCAGCTAAGCTCGCAATGACGAATTTTTTTAATATTCAAGATAACATTCTCTCGATCATCCCACTGGTCGAACACCCGGGTTTAAAAGCTAATATTTCTACGCGTCCTCCGCGAGCCAATACTGAATCAGCCCCCGCAATTTGTGCAACAGTATAATCACCACCTTTCACCAAAATATCTGGCTGAATAGCCTTGATTAAACGTTCAGGTGTATCCTCAGAAAAAGGCACAACCCAATCGACGGCACGAATAGCCGACAATACCTGCATACGTTCTGCCAATGAATTGATCGGCCGTGACGAACCCTTCAGCCGCCGCACCGACGCATCATCATTCACCGCGATAATTAAACGATCACCTAAACGTTTGGCTTGATTTAAATAAGACATGTGTCCTGCATGTAAAATATCAAAACAACCATTAGTCATGACAATGCGTTCGGAACGCGTACGAGACATCGCACACAATGCTAATAATTCGGATTCAGTCACAGGATCAAACGTCGCCTCAGATGCTGTCTTAGCTACTGTTTTACTGAATAAGGCTTGTTGTAATTCCGCAATATTGACACTGGCTGTACCTAATTTACCGACCACAATTCCCGCTGCAATATTGGCAAAACGCGCAGCATCAACCAAACCAAAACCTGCCGCCATTGCTGTCGCAAGCACTGCAATCACCGTATCACCCGCACCCGTTACATCAAATACATCATGTGCCTCAGCTGGCAAAAAGAGCGGTGCTGTATTTTTTTCCAATAACAGCATACCCTTTGCCCCGCGCGTGACCAATAGGGCATTAAGCGCGCATGCCTCTATTAAATTCATCCCCTTTTCAACAAGCGCGCGATCATCATGACAAGTACCCACAACTTGTTCAAATTCTTTTTGATTAGGCGTCAGCATATAAGCGCCATGATATTGTTTAAAATCGTGACTTTTTGGATCTACCAATACTGGGATCCCCTGTTTACGGGCAGTCGCGATCCAAGCACGACTTTCGCTCAATGTACCTTTACCATAATCCGATAAAATCACAACCGCAGCCTGTGATAATAATTGCGTATAACTGGCGGTAAGACGTGTGATTAAATCGGATTGCCCACTGAGCAAGTGTTGCAGATCCCCATGATCTTTTTCAAAATCCACACGGATCAACTGTTGGTGATGACTGAGTACACGTAATTTAACAATGGTCTGCCAATCTGCATGCGTCAATAATTGTGTTTGGAGCCCCGGAGCCCGCAAGCTCGCCGTCAATAATTGCCCCGCTTCATCTTGACCCACGATCCCCAATAAATTAACCGATGCACCTAGGGCCGCAATATTCACAGCTACGTTAGCTGCCCCGCCAGGTAGATGGGTGGAATCTTGTATATGTACCACCGGAACTGGCGCTTCAGGAGAAATGCGTGAGGCAAGGCCATGCCAATAACGATCCAGCATCACATCACCCGCCACGAGCACCTTGGCTGTACTTAATGCAGCCAAATCTGGCCCAGATAACGCGGATGAAGATAAAGAAGAAGGCATTGCCACGGGTATAGAAAATGGATGAGACATCAATTAATTCCCCAGCTTGATAAAGCTAAAAATTAAAGGCATCACCTTAACACATTTGACCTCAAAAAGTCAATACAGAAAATCAATAAAAAATCAACTGATTCAACGTGTTACTAACATATTCCCCATAAACAGGTGCAAAAGAACATTTAAAAATGTCCATTCCTGCGCAGTGGCCCTTGCAATCTGTCATGGTAAAACTGACAATTTATTCCATTTCTACAAGAACTTGCATTGCCTGCAATAAAGAATCGACAGAGAACGGTATTCCGCACGATGGATGTATTCGTTGTTGGTGCCGACACGGGTCTAGATTGAACGACTGGTGCAGGTACAGGTTGTTGAACATGTGTCAGCATCGATGCGGGGTAAACCACACCACGCGCAAGTGCATCATGCAACATCAAACTGACATCATGGGTATTTTTCTTGATCAATGCAGCCACATTGCCCACCACAAATAATCCATGCCGTGCCCGCGTCAATGCTACATTCAACCGCCGAAAATCTTGTACAAATCCAACATTCCCGTGCGGATTGGCGCGTACACAAGAAATAATAATATAGTCGCATTCATCACCTTGAAATCCATCAACCGTACTGATTTTAATCTGTCGCAATTGCGGAATGGATCTAAACATCGCCGATAGTGTTTCAACTTGTCCCGCATAAAATGTGATCACACCGATCGTGGTTGCCGATGTTGCATGATTATTTTTTAGATAAGTTGCAAGTCGCGTCACAAATTTTGCTTCTTCTGTATTTGCAAAACTATGTCCGCGAGAAGACTCATTTCCTTTGATATCAAAAATCATATAAGGATTGAATACCCTATATAAACTCGTTGGCGTTGGCCGCGTTGCAATACTTTCTGCATCTGTCAGTCTATTTTCATAATATTGTCGACCGGGCCATAATCGAATTTCAGAATGCATACGATATTGTACCGTCAGCATATCATAAGGCTCTCGAAGATCTTCAATTAAACGCGACATTAATGATCGATCATATTTTTTTTCTTTCGCAAATTCTGATTTAACTGTAGCCGGTAATTGTTTAGTATCACCAACCAATAAACATTTTTTAGGTTTATGCAGCAATGCAATGAGCGTCTCCGCCTCTACAGTTTGCCCAGCTTCATCCACAACAAGAGTATCAACGGCTTCCATGTCTAACATGCTGGCACGACCCGCAACACTTAATGTTGAGAAAATAATCCGTGCATAATTTAAAAATATGACCGCTGTCACGCCTGATAATTTTTGCGTAAATTCTGTTAAATTTTTATTTATTGCTGCAAGGGAACGCTCTGTATGTGTTCTAAAAAGTTCTGTGCTGGCCACAGCAGAGGGATCATTAAACGTATTCCACCTTTTCTCCGGTAAACGTTGAACTATTTGCTTATATTGCGTAAGATAATGTGCATACAAATCCAAAGATAATTGAAAGGGCAACATTAATTGAAGTCGATGATTGAATATTATTAATTGTTGCTGTATCGTCTCTATTGTATTATCCAAGAATATTTTGCGTGCGTCTGCGTTTTTCCTTGCCAGCATAATCAGCGAAATTGTTTGCAGTAAACGCAATACTTCAGTAAAAGTATTCTGTGAATCCTTGATCCAAGTTTCCAAAAATATAGGTCGTAATGCATCTAGCAATTTAGCCACAGTCCCAGTTAATACCATCCGATGATCTGGGTAAGATGCTAAAAAACGTAAGGCTATCACTTGAATCGCTTTATTGGATGGCGCACAAACCAATACACGCTGACCTTGCGCCGCAAGTATAGACAACAGTGTCACAATGGTGGTCGTTTTGCCTGTGCCGGGTGGGCCTTGCAGTAAATGCAAACCCGTCTGCACGCCCGCAAATCGTTGAATGGCTTGTTGTTGCGAAATATTCAATGGCGTTGCCCGCAAATACCGCGAGACTACAACAGAACGAATGGGCGAAAGATGGCCTCTCAACAATTGATGCATAAAATTCACATCCGGCATCAGCGTACAGGCCATATACATTCGTTGCTGCGTCAAAACGGAACCTAAAATATACAATTGTGCGTCTTCACTTTGTAGTAAAGCCGCCTCATCAGATGATTGAGGGAGAATTTTTATTTTAATAGTTTGACTTCGACCTTGAACCGTTATATTGACTAAACCCAACATAGATTGTTCTTCTGTGTACCATAACACGACTTGCGGACCTTTCCTTTGATTTTTGTCTTCGGGGAAAGTACCTTCAACAATCAATGTAGAAGGATTTTTTTCATTTCTTGAAAAACGAATATCCTTGAATTGAATATCAATTGGCGTAACTTTCCCCGCATAAACAGCCTCTAACCCGCTGGCAAGCGTTTCACGTGCCTCTTCTAAAATGAGTGGCTTAAATGCTTCGAAATATTCTTCGGCAGAAGAATAAGCGCTTGGCAGAACTGTGTCTGCCTCAGCCAAAGGTTCCTGTAGATCCTCAAGCGGCCAACTGAGCAGTATTTCATTAAATTCATATCGACCGTCATCAAAATGGTTATCCGGCACCGCAGAAGTGGGATGCCTTGTTGGAACATGTGTAGCGCGGTCGCCTGCGACGCGTGCACTGTTGCCTGAAGGGATAGGACGTGGATTCTGTCGTGCCATATGCGCCAACTCATCGTCTATATCATCTCCATCGTCCCCATCTTGCCCATATATCGCATAAACAGACGCGGCTGGCGCTAAACTAGCGATTGATTGTGAGTAATGCTGGGATGTTCTGGTGCGATACATATATAGTTCCTTTGACTGTCAATTTTGGACTTAAAAAAGCCACGCATTATACAGTTTGTATTGAAATCTACCCGAATATTTTTTACTAGACAAATTTGTCTACTTGACAATAGACAAATTTGTCTATTATAATCTAGACAAATTTCAGGACTACCCAAATATGTTTTCACTCTATCGCCCCCATAATTTACATTTTGAAAATATAAATAAATTCATTGAGTTAGATCCAAATCTGCGTTCATTGCAACAACTACGCTATGTGAGCCATGCGGATTGGTGGCGTGATATGCCACTTGATAAACCCGGTATTTATATCTTGACGGGTGGACGTCAAATTGGAAAATCAACTTCCTGTAAATTGTTGATGCAACATTGCCTGGAAACAAAACGTTTCGCCCCGACGCAAATACTTTATTTGCCCTGCGATGAAATTTTTGATGCCAAAGAACTCAGTCGCATCATACGTCTTTTTTTAGATGATATAGACAACAGTCCATTTTTACTCATCATTGATGAAATTACTTATGTCAAAGATTGGGATAGAACTATCAAAGCATTGGCGGACGAAGGGCATTTTCAACAAGGTTTATGTTTATTGACGGGATCCGATACGGTGATCTTAAAAGAAGCAACACAACGTTTCCCAGGTCGCAGAGGAACGGCCAATCAAACCGATTTTCATTTATACCCACTCACCTTTGCTGAATACGTACAGTTAAAAAATGCTAATAAAAAGGCTGGAAAAGAAAATAATGATCTCGCTTCATTAGCCAAAGCTTTTAATGATTATTTACAAACCGGTGGTTACTTACGCGCAATCAACGATCTTGCTATGTATAATCAAATTCTGCCAGCGACACAATTGACTTTTGAACAATGGATCCGCGGTGATTTTTTGAAACAAGGGAAACATGAAGATATTTTATTATTAGTTTTACAAGGATTATTAACAACTGGGGTATCCCAAATATCTTACTCCGCTTTAACAGAAAAAATTGGTCATATCAGCAAAGAAACCTGTATGGATTACTGCCGTCTATTAAATCGCATGGATATACTCATTGAATTACAAGCATTTGATCAAAATACTCTACAAGGCTTTCCCAAAAAAGCACGCAAGCTACATTTCACCGATCCATTTATTCAACGCACCATTGCAGCATGGCTCACGCGCGAAGGATATTATAAAGATGCGCTCTCAGAATCAGGACTCGTTGAAGCAACTGTTGCCAGCCATTGTCATCGTAACTGTCGCACTTATTATTTTAAAGGACAAGGTGAAGTTGATGTCATCCAAGTTTCAGGGAAAAAAGTAACTGCTATCGAAGTAAAATGGGCCAATCAGGTGCGTCCCAATGATTTAAAAATGCTACAGCATTTCAAACACGCTTATATCTTAACTAAACGCGAAATGATCGGAAATGTCGAGAATATTATTTCAATGCCGGTGTATCAGTTTTTGGTGGAGTGAGTATTTTATTTTTTAGACTCAACTGTAAAAATATATTCTCCATTTTTGGCATCAACCTTAATCATATCATGCGCTGCATAAGCCCCTTCCAATAATTGTTGCGCCAATGGATTTTCGATACGTTGTTGGATCACGCGTTTTAAGGGACGTGCGCCATAGATCGGATCAAAACCATGCACAGCCAATTGATGTAATGCCGCGGGTGTGACATCAATCTCCATTTGCATGGCATGCATTCGTTCGCGTAATTGATTGATCTGAATTTTCGCAATGGCTTCGATTTGTGATTCTGTCAGCGCACGAAATACAACCGTCTCATCGATTCGATTTAAAAATTCCGGTCTGAAATATTTTTGAATCAATTCCATCACCGCGGCAGTAATTGACGCTTGATCATCCGATTCTGTTAATGTTTGGATGAGATCAGATCCCAAATTAGAGGTCATAAAAATAATGGTATTACGGAAATCAACCGTACGGCCTTGTCCATCGGTTAAACGACCATCATCTAATACCTGTAATAAAATATTAAATACATCGGCATGCGCTTTTTCTATTTCATCAAATAAAATCACCGAATAAGGTTTACGTCGAACTGTTTCTGTTAATTGTCCGCCCTCTTCGTAACCCACATAACCGGGCGGCGCACCAATTAACCGCGCGACCGCGTGTTTTTCCATATATTCAGACATATCCAAACGCACTAATGCATCGACACTGTCAAACATAAATGTCGCCAACGCTTTACACAACTCTGTTTTACCTACACCCGTCGGGCCTAAACATAAAAATGATCCCATGGGACGTTTGGGATCAGAGAGGCCCGCACGTGCACGACGAATGGCATTCGATACCGCATTCACCGCTTCATCTTGTCCCACCAAACTCTCATGTAATACTGATTCCATACGCAGTAATTTATCACGCTCACCTTCTAACATTTTCGACACAGGAATTCCGGTCCAACGTGAAACAACCTGTGCAATTTCTTCTTCTGTCACTTTATTGCGCAGCAACTTCATCGGATGTGATTCAAATTCTG
>Ga0206982_1182_pt1 | contig 18675 bp, 13 predicted proteins | sample Alteio_BWMinCont_18_FD_153493 | JGI IMG/M metagenome (GOLD analysis project Ga0206982, IMG submission 153493) | Enriched cells from forest soil in Barre Woods Harvard Forest LTER site, Petersham, Massachusetts, United States -... | ecosystem: Environmental > Terrestrial > Soil > Temperate forest >... | reverse complement strand
TACAAGCAGGAGATTATTCCTGCACTTTGGAGCGGTAAATTATATTGCCGATGTATATCTGAATGGGAAAAAACTGGGATCTCATGAAGGTGGATTTACGCCTTTCCAGTTTGAACTTACCGATCTTGTAAAAGAGGGCAGTAATTCAATCGTGGTTAAAGTAAATAACCAACGGGTGAAGGAAGGATTACCAGGATTGGGATATGACTGGTTTAATTATGGAGGCATCACAAGGGATGTAAATCTGATTGTGACTCCTCAGCGCTTTATTGAAGATTATTTCATTCAGTTAGGAAAACATTCATTCAAAGAAATAAATGGGTGGATTAAATTAAACGGTAATCACGGAATCCAGGATGTCAGGATAAGGATTCCGGAATTAAAACTGGACAAAATATATAAATCTGATCAGAATGGAAATATACAAGTAAATTTTTCAGCTGCATTTCAATTATGGTCTCCGGAAAATCCAAAGTTATATGATGTGATCATTGAATCGGAAACGGATACGATAACTGATCATATCGGATTCAGAAATATTGAAGTTAGGGGCACGCAGATTTTACTAAACGGTAAACCCATATTTATCAGGGCGGTAAATATTCATGAAGAGAAACCCATAAAGGCGGGACGGGCCAATTCAGCAGCAGATGCCAGGATACTTCTCGGCTGGGCGAAGGAACTGGGCTGTAACCTGGTAAGGCTCGCACACTATCCGCACAATGAAAACATGGTTAAGGTGGCTGAACAAATGGGCATCATGGTTTGGGATGAAATACCTGTATACCAACAGATCCAATTTGCTTCACCTGCTGTTCAACAAAAAATGAATCAGATGATGACTGAAATGATTCAACGGGATAAGAACCGCTGCGGTGTGGTCATCTGGAGCCTGTCCAATGAAACAAATTCGTCTCCGGATCGCGACAGATCATTAATTGAACTTTCAAAAAAATGCCGTTTGCTGGATTCAACAAGACTTATTACTTCCGTGATCAATGATCAGCATTATAAAAACAACACCATAACAGTCTGGGATACACTATATAAATACTATGATGTCATGTCCATCAATGAATATCTCGGATGGTATGTGCCCTGGCAGGGGGGACCGGCGGATATTAAATGGGAATTCGTTTATCAAAAGCCTGTTATCATATCCGAGTTTGGAGGGGAGGCGAAGTTCGCAAGTAATAACGGACCTAAAGATGAGGCTTCTTCCTGGAGTGAAGAATACCAGGAACAGATTTATAAAGACCAGGTTACACTTTTTAACGTTACACCAAACCTTGCCGGTGTTTGTGCCTGGATCCTGGTGGATTATCATTCTCCAACCAGGATGCATCCCGTTTATCAGCAGGGTTATAACCGGAAAGGATTATTGTCGGAACTGGGGGAAAAGAAAAAAGCCTGGTATGTTTTGAATCAATACTATAAAATCAAAAACTAACAGTTCATTTTAAACGTATTTTGAAGCAGCCGAAAAGCCAAGACATGCAGCCAACTTTAATATATATAATAATATGGATCAGAAAATTTTCGAAGACGTTGATAAGTATATCAGCAATCTTTTCATTCCACCGGATGAAGCGCTGACGGCTGCTGAGCAGTCTCACCGTTTGGAAAATTTACCACCTATTAATGTATCTCCCAACCTGGGGAAATTATTGTATTTACTGGCAAGGCTTTCGAATGCAAAAAAAATACTTGAAGTGGGAACTTTAGCCGGATACAGTACAATCTGGATGGCGAGGGCTTTGCCTGAAAATGGGAGACTTATTACGCTGGAAATAGATCCGCACCATGCAGAAGTTGCAGAAAAAAATATTGATCGTGCAGGCCTCTCTTCTAAAGTAGATATCCGTATTGGTAAAGCAATCGACTTATTACCGCAACTGGCTCAAGATAAGACGGGCCCTTTTGATATGATCTTTATAGATGCTGATAAGCCACCTTATGCAGAATATTTTGAATGGGCGTTGAAACTGTCAAGGCCCGGAACGCTGATTATTGCTGACAATGTGATACGTGACGGAAAAGTTCTCGATCAAAACCAGGAAGATCCGATGGTAAAAGGAGCGCAGCGATTTAATAAAGCACTGGCCGAAAACAGAAAAGTGAGTGCCACCATTTTGCAGACCATCGGTGTAAAAGAATATGATGGGATGGCGATCGCGATTGTCGAATAATTTCAACTTTTCACGGGTCCCGCGGGGGTATTTTTACGGTATTTTTCCACTGGCTATCAATATGACCCGAAAAATCAAATAGAAATTCTAATTTTAATCAAGACCGATTGCCGACTCCCCGGTTTTTTCTACATCAGTTTCTGCATTTTTCCGTTACTATTTAAACAAAATCTGGCTGCTGGTTCCTGATATTAAATTGATTCTATTCGAATGAAAATTTGATAATCACTGGATTATGCCCGGAAGAATTTTACAAAATTATGTAGACCTGACAAGACACGGCAGTGCAAACAACCATTATTCCATTCAATCATGCAAAGGCATCGAAAAAAAACCGGCTGTTTCGATGCTGAATAAAGTGCAGGAATTTTTTAGCAACAATTTTTTCGGATGGCTGATCCATGACTGGCGCGTGAAACCTCCGTTTAAATATCCTCCGATTTTTAACAGCATCCATGCTATTCAGAAACCGGAAGGTTCGGGGCCGGTTACTATCGGGGTAGCGGCTGACTGGGCAACGGATACTATACAGTCTGAATTTATCGGCAAGTCAATTAAGGATAAAAATCCTGATTACACTGTTCATCTTGGAGATACTTATTTTTCCGGCGATCCGGATGAAATGAAGGCAAATTACTGGAGCGGGGAATCCGGTGAAGGATTGTGGCCCAGGGGCAAATTTGGGAGTTTCGCTTTAATTGGGAATCATGAGATGTTTTCTTCCGGATCTGCCTATTTAGATATGATCAGGGATCCGGCAAAAAAATTTGGAATACGAAGTCCTGGTACAGAAATTTTTTCCGGACAGGAAGCTCCCTGTTTTTGTCTTCGTACCGGGCACTGGATGATACTCGGTCTGGACACGGGTTACCAATCTCTCAAAACAGGTATACTCCGTTTCAATCCAAATAATAACAATCTTAATTTTCCGGATTCGGTAGCAGACTGGATCCGTAATAAAGTAATGAACGATGGAATGAAACGGGGGATCATTGTGCTCACCCATCATCAATATGTTACGGCATTTCATGGGGAATCTGAGTTTTCCAATCCTGCAATCCAGCTTAAAAAACTTTTTCCTGATGCAAAGGGAATAATATGGATATGGGGACATGAACACCGCTTTTCAATGTATGGAAAGAATGAGCTCAGTCCTAAACATATTCCGGCATTTGGCCGTTGCATTGGTAACGGTGGAATGCCGGATGAACATTCAGGCGGGCGATTCGTGATTGATTCGGAGGCGAATAAAAGAAAGCTGGTACTTTATGACAAACGCACAGCTGACAGTATCCCATTGTCGGATGGCATAGATTCGAAAATGCAGGATGTCGGATTCAATGGATATGCCATTATTCAGCTCGACAATGAAAAAGCTGAGATCACATATTATGCTTCATATAAAAAAAATATAGATTCAGACCCGGGCAGGGATAGTCCAATCTTCAGGGAATCCTGGATTTCAGATGGAATAAGCGGACAGATTGTTTTTGAGAAGGCGGAAGACCTTACAATTGGCAATGATCCTGAAAATCTTATATCCTGGTTTGGTGCAATAGATCCCGTACTGGTTAGTCAGTAAATGATCCCCATGACAATTCCAACTTCAAAATCCCGGATTTTTATATCACGAAAGAGATGGAAAAATTATGTAGATGACCAGCGCGCTGATCCGCTGAGATTTTCCAAACCCGGCAGATTATCAGAATTACGCGAGATTCTTGAAGAGGCATACAAACTCGGACTTAAAGTAAAGGCCATCGGATCGGGTCACTCTTCTTCTGATATTGCAATAAGCAGGGACTGGATGATTGATACGCATGGGCTCAACCAGGTATTCAACAATTCACAACTGAATCTGAATACACCCGGAGATAATTTATTTTTCGTTGAATGTGGAATCCGTATCAGGGAAGTAAATAAGAAACTGGAAAAACTCGGGAAAGCGCTCATCAACATGGGTGCCTATGACGGCCAGACGATTGCAGGTGTTATTTCTACATCCACCCACGGTTCAGGAATAACACTGGGCGCTTTTCCCGATTACCTTAAGGCGATTATCCTGCTCGCTGAGGACGGAACACTTCATCAGATCGAGCGATCTCCTGGCAGCGGGATCTCTAAAGGCCCAGCCCAGATATCAGGAGCGGGGCAAATAAATTTTATACAGGACGACGACTATTTTTTTTCGGTCGGTGTGAGTATGGGTTGTCTGGGGATCATCTATGCCGTCGTCATTGAAGTGACCAATAAATATATGCTGGAAGAAACCAGGCATTTTTCCCAATGGACTGAGGTAAAAAAAGAACTGCAGGAAGGTAAAATATTACAGGAGAGAAGACATTATGAAGTGCTGGTTAGTCCCTATTTTTTTAATGGAAATGATCACAAATGCCTGGTGACTGAAAGAAATATTTCTCATCGGGAATATAAAAGCCCATTGTTACCGAGAGGTCATCGTAAAATATTGCCAGAGTTATTTGTCCGCATTGTTCCAACTTTTATAATTGACGCCGCCATTCGTTTCCTTATCAATCATTTTCCAAAAATCATTCCCTCATTTGTTCAGACGGAAATTAATACGCTCACCGACAAGGGATATATTGATAAAAGTTATAAAGTACTCAACCTTGGAAGGGACAATAATCTCGCGGCGTATGCAACTGAGATAGCGCTTCCGCAAAAAAGCTACCTCGATGCCGTGGAAGAAATTATCAGGATAGTAAATCATAGTGTGGATGAAGGCAGACAATATTTAACAGCCCCATTCTCTCTCCGGTTTGTAAAATGCAGCCCTTTTTATTTATCGATGCAGCACGGAGATATGAATGAATTTGTTTGTATGATAGAATTCCCGACTGTAAGTAAAACCATTGGAGGTCTCGAATTGCTCGCGCGCATAGAAGATGCTCTTTATCGTTTTGGCGGCATTCCGCACTGGGGTCAGATAAATCATGTGGGAGGCCAGGGTCAGTCTTCAGTAGAAAAACTATATCCGCGATTTAATGACTGGATGCGGATATATAAAAAACTGGTGCCTGAAGGAAGATTTGAAAATGATTTTACTCATCGCTGTGGAATTAGCCACTTTCATGATTTGAAATAAGGATCCATTAAAATAAATTTTATGTCAAGACTCGCTTCTCCGATCTCACAAATCAAATCAACCTATGATGTCATTGTGATTGGTTCCGGATACGGCGGCAGCATCACGGCATCCCGCATGGCAAGGGCAGGAAAGAAAGTTTGTTTGCTTGAACGCGGTAAAGAGTTTCAACCGGGTGAATATCCGAATACTTTCAAGGCAGCATCGCCCGAAACCCAGATTGATACTCCGGAACTGCATATCGGGAAAAAGTATGGACTCTTCGATGTACGGGTCAATAAAGAAATTAATGTGGTACAGGGTTGCGGGCTAGGTGGAACTTCACTTATTAATGCTAACGTGGGGATGGAACCCGTGCCAGATGTGCTGAAGGATCCGGTTTGGCCTGTTGCGCTCAGGAATGATCATACAACATTACAATTTGCTTATCGTGTAGTAAATGATATGTTGAAGACAACACCATATCCGGATGAACGACCCGTTCCCGCGAAAGCACATTCAATGAAAACGGCGGCTGGAAAAATGGGCGTGGCAGATAAATGGAAATACACGCCCGTTTATGTCAATTTTGATATCGAGGGACCCAATCATGTAGGTGTTGAGCAGAAACCCTGCATCGGATGCGGAGAGTGTTGTTCAGGCTGCAATTTCTTTGCGAAGAATACGATGATTATGAATTATTTACCCGATGCAAAAAATCACGGTGCAGAAATTTACACGGTGGTGAATGTTCGATTTGTGGAACAGCAAGGCAGTGAATGGAAAGTACATTATAATCTTTTTATTACGGGAGAAGAAGATTACGATGCACCGACAAAATTCATTACTGCAAAAGTTGTGGTTCTTGCCGCGGGATCGCTGGGGTCTACCGAACTGTTGCTCCGTTCAGCCCAAAAAGGACTATCCTGTTCAAGACTCACCGGGCATCATTTTTCCGGGAATGGGGACTTCCTGGCTTTTGGATATAATAATGAATTGCGTGCGAATTCGATCGGCATAGGTACAAGGCCTAATAATATCGAAGATCCGATCGGTCCGAATATTGCGAGTATTATAGATCTTCGGAATGGTGCGGACGGTCAAGATGCGATGGTGATTGAAGAAGGAGTTGTACCGGGTCTTATGGCTAAGTCTTTTAAGACACTTATCTCAACCGCTGCAGGTCTTGAGGGGAAAAATACCGGTACAGGATTCAAAGATGCATGGAAAAAATTTCTACGGGCTACGGTAAGTTTTTTCCGCGGACCATATCATGGTGCCACCAATCACACGCTGACCTATCTCGTAATGACCCGCGACGATGACCGGGGACAAATGGTGTTGGAAAAGGACAGGCTGCGGATTGAATGGCCCGGGGCGGGTACACAGCCCGTATTCGAAAAAGTCAGCAATAAATTACTGGAGCTGACCGGAAAACTTGATGGTGTTTATACGAGGAATCCGCTCTGGACAAAATTATTTTCAGACGAGCTGGTTACGGTTCATCCGCTGGGGGGCTGCATCATGGGAGATGATGCTTCGAGGGGAGTGGTAAATCACAAAGGACAGGTGTTTACCGGAGTAAGTGGTGATTCGGTTTATGAAGGGCTTTATATCAGCGACGGATCGATTGTGAACCGCCCTTTAGGAATCAATCCTTCACTTACTATTTCCGCACTTGCTGAACGCAATTGTATTTATATGGCGAAGGACAGGGGCTGGACTTTCGGATATGAATTTCCTTAAGGGGTTAATTATTAGTTCATAGAAAATTGACCGGGTTTTTATTTTAACTCGTTATCTTTATTCTGCTGCTAAAATATTACGGAAGGTTGCCGCTAATCCACGATTTAAGTTTTATCTATACCTGGAAAATTAAATTTCTGACGGGTTCTATTTAAACAGAAACAATGTCACTCTCAGGCATCAGGGACTTGTTGATCATCATCGGCATCTACTGCTATTTTATAGCATGGGTATACCTTCATACTTATTATGACAGTTTTGGAATTACAACGGAATCACTCCGGCTGAGTTATACTTCCTATCTGATTTTTTCTTACGATGTACTTACCTCCGATGCATTTATCCGGTTTTCCATCTGGGCTGTAATTGCATTTATTTGTTTAAGTGCAATTTTTTTATACCTGCTTCATAAATTTCAAAGGCCGGGTCGCATGCGTCTTCGTTTTATCAGAACATGTGCGATCCTGCTGGCCATGGTAGCCCTTTTCCCGATCCTGTTTCAAATCGCAAAACAGACCGCACTCGCAAATTATTCTGACGACCGCACCAATACCGGTAGTAAGCATAGAATTGAATTTATTTTCAGGAAGGATACAGGCATGGACAGTAATGCAGTAAAATCCAATTATTCGCTAAGCCTTTTGAGTTCAGATGCGGGGAAAAATCTGCGTTTACTTGGAGAGACGGATGAATATTTTATTGTATTAAACCAGTTGCCATACGACAGGGAAGTAGGAAGTTTTCCGGAAGGGGCAGTCTATTATATCGATAAGAAAGATATACTTGTCAGCCATATTATATTGAGTTCGCGTTAAACTAATTTTATGAAATTCAGTTTTTTTCTATTCATCACCATGCTGATAATTTCCTGTCAAAATTCCAATTCGACTGAACCACCTAAACCGGATACTTCATCCGGTCAGAATACAGCTGACAGTACCATTGGCAATTCTAAAAATAGTGGCCAGGGTGGGTCGGTAGTACATGATACTATTTTATTTGTAGGTAAGTCAGCCCGCTGGAAAAAAAGTCCGCAGGAGATTTATGATGGAACTTATGATTCTCTCAGCGACTTATTTATTCCCTGCGGTAAAACGAATTCAATCAAAGTTGGAATAGCAGATATTGAATTTGACCTGGTCAGCAATTGTGATACTTCATTTGGATCAAGAGTAAGACTCTTTGATCTGATCCGCGGTGGAACTACGGCTATTCCGCTTCCGCATCAGATTGAACTGCAGAATGGACAGCTTCAAAACAAAGAAGTTCGTTTCGTTGCCGGAACGGAGACCATCATACTTAAGCCGGCACAATCAGCGAGGGTCCAACAGGCTGCCGCTGAAAGAAGGGATATTTATATAAAGAAGCAAGGCATGGCAGGAGGAAAATAAGAAGAGATAATAATTTTTTCAATAAACCTTTAATAAAAATCTATGAAACAGGCAGCTTTTACGAGACATGGAATTTTACGCGGCATGGATGCTGCGAGTAAATCAAATACTTCAGAAGGACGATTCGGAAGAATGTTCAGAACCCTGCAAAAGGCTGACTTTAGTCGGGAAATTCTTATGACTCTGGGAGATCAAATGGTTTCAGATCCAGACGACCCTCCAACTCCTGAAGATGCAAACCCCAGGGATGATGAAGAGAATACGGGCATTCATGCAGGATATACTTATCTCGGACAGTTTATTGACCATGATATCACATTCGATCCGGCGAGTTCCCTGATGAAACAAAACGACCCGGACGCCCTGGAAGATTTCAGGACTCCCAGGTTTGACCTCGACAATATTTATGGGCGGGGACCGGACGACCAGCCCTACCTATACTTCCAGGATGGAAAAAAACTTCTGCTCAGTTCAAGACAACTCACCGGAAGTCCTTTTGATAATAATGTACGTGACCTCGCAAGGAATACTCCGGATCCAAAAGATACAGGTGCTCCAAAAAGGGCGATAATCGGCGATCCACGAAACGATGAGAATGTTATAGTTTCTCAGCTTGAAGGAATGTTTATCCGCTTCCATAATCGTATGGTGGATTTATTTCCGGATGAACCTTTCGAAAAAGTACAACAAAGAGTCCGCTGGCATTATCAATGGGTTATCATACATGATTTTTTACCTACGATCATGGGACAGGAAATGGTGGACAAAGTATATCCTTCGCCTGATAAAAAACCTGACCTTCAGTTTTATAGCTGGCATAAATTCCCCTATATGCCGGTGGAGTTTTCGGTTGCTGCTTATCGCTTCGGACATTCCATGGTTCGTCCGGAGTACAGGTTGAATACGACATTGCCAAACAGGTTTGACATTTTCTCTTCAGATCCTGCGACCAGTCTGACCGGATTCAGGGAATTTCCAAGCCCATGGGCGATTGACTGGCAACTTTTTTATGATTTTGGAAACAATGCAAATCAGTTTAGTAAATTCCGGATTCAGCCTGCATATAAAATCGATACCTCCCTGGTAAACCCACTGAAAAATCTGCCACCCATTGTTGCGACGCAGATCGGAAATCTGGCCCAGAGAAACCTGTTGAGGGGTTTAAGTATGAGTCTTCCATCAGGTCAGGATGTTGCCCGCGCCATGAAACAGCCTGTTATTCCGGATGATCTTTTAAAAGTTGGTAAAGCCAATCAGGACGGCGTTAAGGACAACAAACCACTGGTAAGTATTGATAAATCGTTTAAAGATAAAGCGCCGCTCTGGTTCTATGTACTTTCAGAAGCACAGCAGGTATTTAAAAATAATGATACGCCGATCCGACTGGGTCCTGTGGGTGGCAGGATCATCGCGGAAGTCTTTTTTGGATTGCTGGATGGAGACAGTTCTTCTTATCTTAACCAACATTCACATTTTCAACCGGAAAAAGACTTTTTAAATGCTGCAGGAAAGTTTGGAATTGCTGAACTGCTTACACAGGCAAAACAGGCCTGAGATGATTGAATTTAGATAATTAAAATCATATGGCTTCTCAGAATACTAAAAACGGATTCTCCTTGAGACTTTACCAGGGGGATGCGAAGACTTTGCTTGCATTCAATCTGCCGAAGAATAAAACCACCAGGCTGGCTGGGTTTACTATTCAATGTACGCCACAAGGGAAACCATCTTTTTATCTATTTAATGAGCTGCAATTTGCCAGCGCGGAGGGTCATGCACAAAATTCCGCAGAACCTGCGAAATCAAGTATCAATACACCCTACCAACTTTTCCGTTGGGTACATGTGCCAGGATCATTTCATCAGGCAAACCAGGTTTTCTTTGGAAAATATACCTATACGGTAACACCCAGGTATTTTGATAACAAGAATCATCTGACCACCATCGATCTTTCACTTTCTGTTTCTGCAGATATTATTGTTGCCCCATTCGTAAAAGGAAATATTGAACTGGGATTCACCAGGGGATTTGTACAGTCGCAGGCTTTTGTACATCATTTTGGTCCAAAGGCAATATTCAGACCCAAAACAAGGTCGTTGACTTTTGATACTTCAGTTGTTGCAGGCAAGGACAGCGACGGGAATACTTACACATTCGGCGATGAATATGCCTGGTCTGGTTTTACGGCCCGTGAAAAAATATTCGCACTGATTGGAGATGTTGTAAAGGACGAATCACTTTCCCTTGATGTGCTGGCTTACGATTTTAACGAACCTGATATTATAACTGCATTTCTGAAACTGGCAGGAGAGGGAAGGATCCGGATGATCCTGGATAACGCGACGCTGCATCATAATAAAGCTGGCACCAAACCGGAGGATCAGTTTGAAGCCGCATTTAATAAAGAAGCAAAAAAATCAGCGACTATTATAAGGGGGAAATTTGCGCGATTTCAACATAACAAGGTACTCATTGTGAAAAAAGGTAAGCAGGCTGTTAAAGTGCTCTCGGGCTCAACCAATTTTTCGATTACCGGCATGTATGTCAACTCCAATCATGTCGTCATATTTAATGATGCAACCATCGCAGGTTCTTACAGTGCTGCATTCGATGAAGCATGGAATGATAAGGTAAATGAAAAGGCATTCGTGAATGCGACAATTTCAGAAAAGAAATTCCCTTTTAGCGGGAAGGGTCTTCCAAAGATGAGTATAACATTTTCCCCGCACGCCAATGCGTTTGCACTATCAACACTTACGAATATTGCCAACCAGGTGGTTGCGGAAAAAAGCAGTGTTCTTTTTGCAATCATGGATACAGATCCTACAGTTAAAGGACCCGTCATTCCGGCGATCCTGAATCTGCATAAGCAACAAAAAATTTTCAGCTATGGGATCTCGGATTCTGTGAATACTATTAGTTTATATAAACCCAATACGAAAAACGGAATCCAGGTAACCGGCAAACCCGGAACGACGCAACTGCCTCCGCCATTTGACAAGGAAGTAACGGTTGGGATCGGCCATCAGGTGCATCACAAATTTATTGTTTGCGGTTTCAATACATCAGATGCGGTAGTATGGTATGGTTCATCCAACCTGGCTGAAGGAGGTGAGGAACAGAATGGAGATAACCTGATCGAAATCCACGACCAGGATATTGCAACGGTATTTGCGATTGAAGCCCTGGCGTTAGTCGATCATTTTTTATTCCGGGATACATTTACATCAAAGGGTAAGAATCCAAAACCGTTGCCGCTTATTTTGCAAGCCAACGATAGCTGGACAACGAAATTTTTTAATACGGATGATTTGCACGCAGAAGAACGGCTTCTGTTTGCGTAAAAGGGTAATTGTAATTGATTTTAATATACATTTTACAACCATACGCACAGCAACATATAAAAGGTTGCTGTGTTAAAAAACAGGCACTCCCAACGTGAAAAAAACCAAACCAGCTTATTCAAGATTTTCTGACCACATGCAGTTGGTCGCGCCAACCAGGTCAAAAAAGAAAAACGATTATTTTGCTTATAAACCAGCAAAGGGCTGGCGGAATGCACCATATGATAGTCTTCCCCTGCACAATCCTCCGCTATGTCCCCGGGATGAAGCAATTTTTTTTCTTCATATGGCTTCAGAAGTTGAACATGCTTTAATGGTCCAGTACTTATATGCTTCATTTTCTCTTGGAGGTACGCAGGTGCCTGAAGAAAAAAGAGAAATGGTCAACGGCTGGCGTGTTAAAATCCTGGGCATCGCAAGAGAAGAAATGGGACATCTTATTACAGTTCAAAATATTCTTCATTCTATTGGTGGTCCTCTAACATTTCAAAGGGAAGATTTTCCTTTTGATTCGAAACTCTATCCGTTTAATTTCAGCCTTGAAAGGATGACTAAAAATTCTCTTGCAAAATATGTAGTAGCGGAAATGCCTTCGGAAGATTTTTTAAAGAAAAACGATCCTGCATTGCTTAAAGAAATGAATATTATCAAGGCGATCGCTCAAAAAGGCAATAAAGGGAAAGCGATCAACCGCGTAGGTATGATTTATGAGAAAATCCAACTGCTGCTTGACGGAGTTGAAAACGAAGATTTTTTGAAGGATTCAGAAAAATTTCAGTCACCGCACAGCGCATGGGGGACGAATGATCACAAAATCATTATTGAGACTGCGACCAACCGGGCAGATGCCAAGGCAGCCCTGGCAAAAATTGCTGAACAGGGTGAAGGAGAAGTAATCAGTATGAAGCCATCCACAGATGAATCGCATTTTGAGAGATTCCTCCATATATACCGGGCCTTTCCCCAGTCAGGTCGGTGGGAGGCTTCCAAACACGTGCCGCTTAATCCTTCAACAAATTTACCTGGCACTGATCCGGATCCTTCTATAATTACAGACGAGCAGGCGCTGCTTTGGGCACAGCTGTCCAATCAGCGTTACAGAATGATTTTACTTTATTTAAGTCATTGCCTCCAGATGGAAATTAAACCGGCTTCCTTTTATGGGCAGCTGGTCAGCTGGACTTTCGGTGAGATGTATAATCTCCGCTCGATCTCAGATATACTTACTACACTCCCCCAGCAAAAAGGAAACCGCAAGGGACCCCGCGCAGCTTCTCCATTTGAACTTCCTTATAATCTTAACCTGCCGTCCCGGGAAATGAATAAATGGAGGGCACATCGTGACCAGCTGCTGAACAGCAGAATCATCATCGACGAATTACTCGAATATAACGATGTCGCACATGCGATTTATCTAAAGGCACTCCGCAGTGCGGATGAACAGGCGTTATCCGTCATAAAATCCATAATTAATCAATAAACTAAGATAATTAACCCATGGTGATTCATGATATTCACGAAATCAGAATTCTTCCGGCCTTTGCGATAGCTCGTCTGGGTTCTTCCCCCGAACCAATGGACAATTATGACTGGGAGATCCCTGATCCGGTAGGTTACCGCAAACTGGTACCAGCGGAAACTTTTTATATAGATCAGAAAACCGGTAAAATTATTTCCAGGGAAAAGCCGGATGAATTGAGGTTTCGGGATGCTAAAAACAGAATCAAACCCATCTCTCCATTTCTGGAAGCCTGGGCAAGTTTTAAAAAGAATGGCCCACTGGTTCCTTTAACCCAAAAACATTTAACAGAACTTGGATTAAGTGCTTCGGCAATCAAATGGCGCTTACAAATGGGGAATAACAAAGCTTTCCGCCGGACGAAAGATCCCGGAGATAAAATTTTAGCAGACACTGAATTTTATAGCGATTTTAAGAGAAAGCCAGTTTCTGGCAGATGTGAAAATTTTCTGAAGGGAAAGAAGATTCCATTCGGATTCGGACAATATATCAAACCCACTCCGAAGTTTCCTGAAATCCGTTACCGGTTTACGCCGGCAGGTGGATATGTATATGGGCCGGCTCCTACAAAGGATCAGGAAAAAAGCTCCAGGTTCCGCGATGTGCTTAAAGATATTGTTTACGACACACATCTGGGTCATTGGAAAGGATATCAGGATTTAGATTCGGATCTTACTACCACGGCGCCCGCGAGCATATTCGCCAATGCTGGTTCGAATCCGGTAAAGAGTCTCGGTTACCTGGACGACGAGTGCGATGGGATATTGGAATTAGAACTTCAACTTAAAACTAAGAAACTAAAAGCCTTCGCCAGAATTGTTGCGGGACCGCCCACTTTCGCACCAGACGGTGCGCCTGTGAGAACAGTCGGAGATGAGCTGGAGCAGGCATTGCTTGGAACATTATTGAATGAAAAAGTAAATAGAGCGGATATAGAGAATATTCTTCGACGGGCCATGGAAACCGTTCGATTAATGAACACAACTCTCATGAACCATTCTGTAGGAATGGCCTGGGCTGACAGTTCGCAGTTCGGTCGTGCTTCGCAACCCATCATGAATCCTAATGTGGTTGACAACCTCGCTATCGTATCCCGCCACGAACAGGTTTTACTGGCACTCGAATCTGGCTCACTGGCCTGGTTTTCCAGACTGCTCAGGCACTATAATGAAGTGGGGGATCTAACGGATGAGGGCAGACGAAAAATGCCTGCCCTGATGAGGGGAGCAGATGGCAGCCACCTGGCATTGACAAGAAGAATGGTTCAGAAAATTTTGGAAGCAGCAGATCTCTTTCAGCAGCACAAACATATTGTCCCCGGCAAAAAAACTAAACGCAGTCAATAAACTCCCGTATGAAAAAAAAATCTTCCATCGAACCAAAAAACCTGACAGCACAATTGCATTACCGTGGAGAAGGCAATCCTCCCAGCACTCATCCTTCAACCGCCGTTTCCAATTGCTATCCGGGCCTTGAAATGGATTTTCGAAATGTCTGGAAACATGTTTTTGAGGGGATAGAATTATTGGAATATTCAAACCTGGTTATCGGAGTGGATCCGGCTGCGGATGAAAAAATTCAAAGGCTCGTTTCCTCAGGGATCCAGTATGAACTTATTTCCGCAGATGGAATCCCGATGACAGCACCTGTAACCGGTCCATTCAGACATGCACCCGAAATGATTCATGATACCATAGCTCTTGAATGGTCTAATGCATTGGCAGAAGTTCTTCCGAAAGCCGGACAATTTGTACTATGCAAATTTCAAAATAGCAATAATCTCAGGGAAATACTTTCCATAAAGTTGAAAGTCCGCCATTTTTTCGATGTTGATCTGAATCGAAACGGGAAAGTGGTGAACCAGCGTATAGTGATTGCCCGTGATATGGCGGCACCCGGCGATCTCACACAGAGTCTTTGTTCACCATGGCAGAATGATTACCGGGAATGCGATTGCTTTTATTGGGCCGCCAGCAGACCGGATTTTGTGAATGTTGAACCCGGAAAGGATGGAAAGAGCAAGGGGAATAACTGGATGCAAAAGGATCGGACAGATTCAGGCGATAAAAAATATATCAGTGATGATGAGGATGGAGTTAGAGGAAATCCAGTTCTTGTGAGTTACCAGGATTTGTTTGCGGCATGGGAGGAAAATCTTCGCTTCATCATTGCCGGGAAAGATGAAACTTTAAAAAAGTCCCGGAAATCGGTCAAAGCCGGAGGAAAGAAAAAGTCTGTTTAAATCTTTTATGAATTAAGATGGTCAACAAGGATACAACAAATGATAAAGCAAGGGAATTGCCGAATCAAAACAAACTGGCACTTCAGAGTATCCGGCAGGGAAAGCCGGCTAATCCTGGGTTTCATCTTTTTGAATCTACCGGATATCATGCGCTGATACCTGATGGCTCCCGCATTTATAAGATAGATAAAAACATTCATGATAAGCTGAAGGAGCTGCTTGAAAAAAATGATCTCATAGGGATCGATCTATGGCTGATTGAAAATGATCTGCAGTCACTCGGAAATATTGATGACCGACCTGTAACCGATCCGCCACTTACTTCAATTTCACTGGCGATCGCACAGAAATGCAATCTGGGATGCAGCTATTGTTATGCGCAGGAAGGCGGATTTGGGGTGAAGGCAAAGAATATGCCGCTGGAAAAGGCAATCGCCGCAGTTGATTTATTATTTGCTCAAAACCTTGCTGCATATAAAATGAATATTGCATTTCTTGGAGGTGAACCATTAGTAAACAGGGAAGCACTTCAGGAAGTTACCAGGTATGCGAAGGAGCGGGCTGATATTGAATCGAAAGAAATTAATTTTTCAATTACGACAAATGGGACATTGCTCTCAAAGGGTGACGCGGATTTTTTTGAACATTATGGATTTTCAGTAACCGTAAGTTTGGATGGAGTAGGCGAAATCCATGACAGGCTTCGCCCGTTTAAAGGCGGGAAAGGGAGTTATGAAAGGATTATCAGAAATGTGGAACCCCTGCTTGCCCTGCAAAAAAATATGCAGGTTTCAGCAAGGGTCACGATAACGCCTCTGAATCTTTGTCTTAAAGAAACGCTGGACGAGCTTACCCGGCTTGGGTTTCATAGTGTCGGATTTTCCCCGATGCTCAGTTCTCCCGGAGGTAATAATGAAATGGATTCATCATCTCTGGAAAATATGCTGGAAAATATGATAGCCTGCGGACAAGAATTTGAAAAGAATCTGGTTGCCGGGGAAAGATATCCTTTTTCGAATATGTCAACTGCTCTGAAAGAAATCCACCGGGGCACGCACCGGCCTTATCCCTGTGGTGCAGGAGCAGGGTATCTGGGTGTTTCTGCCAGTGGTGAACTGGCTGCATGCCATCGTTTCGTTGAAGACAAGAAAGGATATTTTGGAAATCTAACGGAAGGTATCGACAAGAAACTCCAACAGGCATGGTTAACCGAAAGACATGTGCACCGGCAGGAACCCTGCAAAACTTGCTGGGCCCGTTACCTCTGCGGAGGCGGATGTCACCATGAAGTTATACACAGGGGAAGGCCAGCCTGCGACTATATCCGGGGCTGGTTAAATTATGTATTACAGGCTTATACCAGGATACTTGATCAGCGTCCTGATTTCTTTTATCCGGAATATAAAAGCCGGTGAAATTATTTTTTCATGGATGAAAAAACTATTTGCATTTTAGGTGCCGGTCCGGCGGGTATCGTCACTGCGCTCAAATTAAAGCAGCTGGGATACAGTCCGTTGGTTTTGGATTGCAAAAAAAACACTGGTGTCGTTAGAGCAGAATCCCTAAGTCCGGGTGTTTTTTCATTGCTCGAAACCATTGGAATTGGAATGAATGAATTCCATGAAATATGCAACCCCATTGAGCGAAGTTTTAAGTTTTGGAACAAAGAAATGATTGAAACGGTCAACCCTCCGGGATTTCTTACTGACCGCGGTCAATTTGATTCTTTACTTCGGGATATTGCAATAAATCGGGGAATTAGTTTACTTCCGGACTCAAAAGTGGTCAGTCTGGAAGAAACAAATGAAGGATGGAATATTTGCTTTCGCCATGATGAAAAATATCAAATACTTAAGGCAGGCTTTCTGGTAGATGGGAGTGGAAAGAGATCTATTATTCGCAGCGTTAAAAAAAGAGTGGCAGCTGCAACACTTGCAATAAGCGGGTGTTGGGATAATACCGGATTTAAAAAAAATACAACTACCATGGAATCCGGAAGAAATTATTGGCTTTGGGGTGCGATGCTTTCGAACGAAGTCTTTTATGCAACATTATTTCTGGATCCTGAACTCTCCAGGATACCCGGTGGCGTTGGACTTACACGCCTTTATACATCTTATTTGGAGAAAACAAAACTTTTTAAAACATGCCTTGCTGGAAGACTTCGAGGGAATCTCATTGCAAATGATGTTACTCCATTTTATTATGAAAAACCTGCAGCTCACAATTATATTAAAGTGGGCGAATCAAGTGTGGGGCTTGATCCTGTTTCTTCCCAGGGTGTCCAGTGTTCGATAGCAGGTGCCATCCAGGCTGCGATTGTGATCAATACTATTCTTACGGATCCTGACCATGCATCACTCGCCATAGACTTTTACCAGGAGCGCCAGCTGGAATTGATCAGGTTACACATAGAAAAAATTTCTGCAGTTTATGCTGCTGCTTATCCCCGGAAGAATAAGCCGTTCTGGGTAAATAGAAATATCGCTAGTCACCAGTCAGAGCTACTACCTGAAACAGAATCCTGGACAGCATCACAAAGAGTTAAATTTTCACCTGAAGCAGGATTGATGCCCACCGGTTGTATTATTGGGAACCGGGTTTCCAGCAGGGCCGGGCTAGTACATCCTTTTTTGAAAAGGCCCATCGTATTTTGGGAAAATATGGAAATCGACTTCATTCTTGGAACTATGCAGGGATGTTTTGAATTATCTGAATGGATCCGGCGCTGGTCTGAAAAAATAAATCCGCTTGCCGCGGTCCGGCTGTTTGATCAGCTGAAAAATATGGGTGTTCTGGTTGCGACACAGGAATAGTCAGGGCAAAAGGGACTTACTTAATATCCTTAAATATATACCCATTATCGTTATAATCTTACCAAACACGCATTTATGCTTTGAAACTGTCAAGAAAAGCGATAAATTTAGATACTGCACCTTTGGAAACAAGGAAAAGTCACGCGAGTTGTTTCCCTACCCCTTCAATACTACGATATAGTAATAGATTATTTCTGACAAACTGAAGTCAGTCCCGGGTTACTGTTCGGCCCCTGGATTTTTACTTACTCTATAAAAACTTTCAAAGCCTTTGAATTTCGAGGGCCTGTTGTGCTTTGTGAACCTATAGATTTCAAATAATACAATTAGTTATGAATTCTAT
>Ga0206982_1180_pt1 | contig 18756 bp, 18 predicted proteins | sample Alteio_BWMinCont_18_FD_153493 | JGI IMG/M metagenome (GOLD analysis project Ga0206982, IMG submission 153493) | Enriched cells from forest soil in Barre Woods Harvard Forest LTER site, Petersham, Massachusetts, United States -... | ecosystem: Environmental > Terrestrial > Soil > Temperate forest >... | reverse complement strand
CATGCACGTTGGGTGCGGCAGATTTGTGCGCACATCCCATACAAAGCAATAGCAATACGCCGATAAACTGTTTCATGCCGTTATTTTTTTAAGGTTTGTTCAAACAGCTTAAATATCCGTTTATATTCATCGGTCCAGCTGCTGGGCTGCTCAAAACCGTGATCCTCAATTGGGTACGATGCCAGCTCCCAGTTATCCTTATGCAGTTCTATCAGTTTTTGGGTGAGGCGGATAATGTCCTGATAGTTCACATTCTGATCAATCATACCATGCAGCATCAATAAATTACCTTTCAGGCCATCGGCAAAATAAATGGGTGAGCTTTGGCGATAGGCTTTTTCGTCATTATAAGGCTCGTTCAAAATTTCGTCTGTATAGCCATGGTTATAATGCGCCCAGTCGGTTACCGAGCGTATGGCTCCGCCGCTGGTAAATACATCAGGTTCGGTAAACATGGCCATCAGCGTAATAAAACCACCGTACGAGCCACCGTATAAGCCCACGTGTTTAGGGTTAACACCGTATTTATCAACCAGCATTTTAACACCATCAACTTGATCGCTCAGATCTTTACCGCCCATGTGCCGATAAATAGCAGTGCGCCAGTCGCGACCATAGCCTGCACTGCCGGAGTAATCCATATCTAAAACGGTGTAACCATTATCGGCCAGCAGGTTGTTGAACATAAACTCGCGGAAATAATAGCTCCATTTATAGTCGGCATTTTGCAGGTAACCGGCGCCATGCACAAAAACCACGGCTGGTTTTGCCGGATCAGGATGTGCGGGCAGGTATAAACGGGCGTAAACATCATCGCCATAACGATTTTTAAAGGTGATGAGCTGTGGATCGCGCCATGGGTAAGAGTTAAACTCGTCGGTTGTTGAATAAGTGATCCTTGTAGGTATCGCACCCGGTTTATTGGCCTGAATATAAAGCTCCCAGGGTTTATTGGAGTATGAATAACGAATGGCCAACCACTTTTCATCGGGCGATAGCGAAACCTGGTTCCCACCCTTTAGGCTGGTAAGTTTAACAGGTTCGCCGCCGGTAACCGGCATACTATAAAAATCAGTAACGCCCGGATAATCCTTATTTGCACTGAAGTAAAAAGTTTTTTTATCGTTCGATAATTGCAGCGTTTGCACTTCCCATTTGCCGGTGGTCAGTTGCTTTTTGGTACCGTTGGCTACATCAAGTATGTAAATATGGGCGTAGCCGCTTTCTTCACTCTCAAAATAAAAATGGGTATTATCTGCCCAGCCCATATTACCCTGACCCGGGCCACCCACCCAGGCATCGTTATGCTCGCGGTAAAGCGGTGTAAGGTTGCCGGTTTGTGAGTCAAGCTTCATCAGCCAGCGATCCTTATTGTCCTGCGCGCTAATTTCAACCACGGCTTTTTTACCGTCGCCGCTCCAATAAACATCTTGTATGGTTACTTTACGGTCTTCGTTCAGTTTGGCACGTTGCTCCAGCTCTTTGGGGTAATCCTTCATATAAGCAGGAATATCTTTTATGCCAGGAATGGCAGATGTATTGATTTGATAAACAGAATCGCGCTGCGTATCAAAAATAAAAGATTCGTAGCTTGATTGTGGCGCGCCTACTTTTGTACGGTTAGGAATATCTTCGGTATAGCCCGATGCTGTTACATAATCGGGCACAATGGTTCTTTTGGCATCAGTCGCACGTTTCACCAGGCGGTAGGTGATGTACCTGCCATCCGGACTGAGCGTAACCGCACTTATCAACCTTTCGTCAACCGCAATTTCTTTGAGCGCTTTGGGTTCCAATACCGCTTTATCGGCAGAATCGAGTTTCCTGTTTTCGTCGTTTACCTTTATTATATCAAAAAGCTCCAATTGCTGGCTCTTTAACCATTTGTCTTGCTCGTTTGTAGTGCCATCGTCGGCCCTTTTACTGCCTTTTGATTTAGCTTTTGCCGCCGAATGAACAAAATTGGTAAGCTGCACCAATTCGCCACCGCTTAGCTTTAGCGAGTACAAATTGTTGCCCCGCATAAAGGTAACCTTGCTTTCGTCGCCACTAAACTGGGGGTTGCGTTCATCATCTGTTGTGTTGGTTAGCTGTTGTGTTTTGCCTGTGTTAACATCGGCTAAAAAAATGTCGCCATTTTTTTCGTACAGCTTCAAGGTATGTGCCCGGTTCCAAACACCGTCCGCAGATGAAAGCGTTTTCTGTTCATCAACCCCAACCTTAACGGGTTTAAGATTGGTTGTGGTGATGTTGTACAACTCACCGCGACTGGTGGCCCAGTTAAAATAGATTTTTTTACTGTCGTCGCTCCAGTGTATGGCTGATGGCGAGATCCCGATCCATTTTGGATCGCGCATTATTTTTTCGACGGTTAAAGTGCCCAATTGTTGAGCAAAAGCAACTGAACAGAAAGGTAAAAGTAATAGGGTAAAAAGCTTCTTCATCTATATTTTCTTGTTGGATAGCTGCGCCGGATGTACCGGCATCAGTTTAATTTATCAACTTAGTCAACTAAGGTAAGAGTTTCCATAATCATTAGTATTTTTAGCCAACGTTTTGTTACAATGGAATTACAGGGACAAGGTTTTAAGTTGCGCGGCTGGCAGATAGATGATGTTGAATCGTTACAAAAACATGCCGATAACCCCAATATTTTTGCTTTTTTATTCGACAGGTTTCCACACCCATACACTACAGAAGCAGCTATTGAGTGGATAACAGCCCGGCTGACGCAGGACCCAATTTTAAATTTTGCTATTGATGTTGATGGCAAAGTAATGGGTGTAATAGGGCTGGATCTTCGTGCCGATATTTATCGAAAAGCACCTTTGCTGGGTTACTGGCTAAGCGAAACTTTATGGGGGCAGGGCATTATGCCGCAAGCCATAAAGCTAATTACCGCCTACGCATTCACCAACCTTGATATTGTACGTGTGCAGGCAGGCGTGCTTTCCAATAACCCACGTTCCATGCGATCATTAGAAAAAGCGGGCTTTGTAAAAGAAGGTGTATTAAGAAGCAATATTATTAAAAACGATGTTATTTTAGACGAGCATATTTATGGTATGATAAAAAGCTAACCTTTTTACGATACCGTAATTTCGCCCCTGATGTCAGTTTCCAGCCAGTGTTTAACCTGGTGCGAATCTTCAAAATTACCCAGCAGGTACATCATTTTGGTTACTGCCGATTCGTACGTCATGTCATAACCGTTGGCAACGCCAATATCTTTTAAATGCTTGCTGGTTTCATAGCGGCCCAGCTCAACGGTACCCACTTTACATTGCGAAATATCCAGTATTACTTTGCCATTGTCTATAGCGTTTTTTAACAGATCAACAAACCACTGATCGGTGGTGGTGTTGCCTGCGCCAAAAGTTTCCATCACTATACCCCTAACATCGGCCGATAAAATGGTTTCAACAACTTTAGGGCTTATACCCGGGTAAAGCTTCAACACCGCAACATCAGCTAACAGGTTTTTGTGAACGATGAGTTTTTCGCCATCCTGCGGGTGTTTAATATCGTTAACGCTGAAACGCAAGTGCACGCCCGATTCTGCCAATATAGGGTAGTTGGGCGAACGGAAGGCTTCAAATTTTGATGAATTGTATTTAAAGGAACGATTACCGCGAAACAGCTTATAATCAAAATAGATACAAACTTCGGGTACGCGGGCCTTGTCGTTCTTCTTGGCTTTGGCAATTTCAATGGCGGTCATCAAATTTTCCTTGGCATCGGTACGTACCGCACTGATTGGTAGCTGTGAGCCTGTAAATATTACCGGTTTGCCCAAATTTTCGAGCATAAAGCTTAAAGCCGAAGCAGTAAAGGCCATGGTATCTGATCCGTGCAATATCACAAAGCCATCAACCGAATCGTAATTTGATTCAATTAAACCAGCCAGCTGCCTCCATATTGCCGGGTTCATGTTCGACGAATCAATAATCTCCTCGAAAGAGTGAACCAAAATTTTACAATTAAGTTTCTCCAGTTCGGGCACATTATCCATTATCTGCTCAAAATTTATCGGCTTGAGCACTTTAGTAACGGGGTCGCTCATCATACCGATTGTCCCACCGGTATAAATGATCAAAATTTGACTCATGTATATTTAGGTTATACTAATTGTTAATGGTAAATGTTTTCAGGGCCGATGGCAAAGTAAAGCATCAGTAATGACTATTATACCATTTTAATTAAAAATAAGATTCAAAAAATCTTAAAATTATGTTACACACCAAATATGTGTTCTGAATTTTTTGTAGTTATAGCAGCTACGGTTTCAAGATCTATTTGGTGCAGGTCGGCAACTTTTTGGGCGATGTAAATTAAATACGAGCTTTCGTTCGGTTTACCCCTATGTGGAACCGGCGTAAGGTACGGAGAATCTGTTTCTAAAACTATTCTGTTCAAGTCAATTTGTGATACAACCTTATCCAACCCGGCGTTTTTATAGGTAACCACCCCGCCAATGCCCAGGTAAAACCCCAGATCAATAACCTGCTGCGCCTGCTCCAGCGTACCGGTAAAGCAATGAAATATGCCTCTTAAATTTTCACCCTGTTCCTCGTGCAATACTTCAAAAACTTCGTTAAAAGCATCACGGCAGTGAATAATAATTGGCAGTTTAAGGGCTTTTGCCCAAGCTATTTGTGTTTTAAATGCCTGTATCTGCTCGGGCAAAGTAGTTTTATCCCAGTACAGGTCAATACCAATTTCGCCAATGGCAACTATTTTATTTTGTGTCGATGCTTGTTGGATAGTGGAAAGCTCATCCTCCCAATTAGCCTTTACATTACAGGGGTGCAAACCCAGCATGGGGTAGCAAATATCAGGAAAAGCGTTTACCAATGAGAAAACCAATGGCACCGAAGAGGCCTCAACGTTTGGTAAAAAAAGGCGGCCAATATTATTGTCGGTGCAGCGCCGTATTAATTGGGCCCGCTTTGTACTATCCGTTTCATAATACAAATGGGTGTGCGTGTCCGTTAAGATCATGCGGCAAAGTTAACTATCCGCTAAGAAACTTACGAAGCTTTAAAAACTTCGTAAGTTATTTATAACAATTCTGTGTATTGAAATATCAATTAAGAGGCTTTTTTAGCCACCGGTTTCTTTTTTGCAAGCGGTTTTTTTGTTACCGGGTGCTTGGTAGGTTTAAGCTTAACTACTTCAACATCAAACACCAGGGTATTGTATGGTTTGATATCGTCGCCTGCTCCCTGGGCACCGTATGCCAGTGATGACGGGATAACAAATGTAGCTTTGCTGCCTTCGTTTAATAAAAGCAAGCCTTCGTCCCAGCCGGGTATTACGCCGCCGGTGCCTACTATAACCTGTATGGGCTCATAAGTACGGCCGGGCTGGTTTAAGCCCGAGGCCTGGGCAACAGCCGCTATGCTCGAATCAAATACTTTATCGTCCAGCGTACGACCGGCATAGTCAACCAGTACGGTATCGCCTTTTAAAACCTTACGTTTTACCGAAGGTTTGGTGATTATATATTTTAAACCCGAAGGCGTTGTTTTTAAAATCAGTTTATGGTCAGCAATATATTTAGCAGCGTTGGTAGCCTCGGCAGCCTTTACTTTTTCATTAGCTGCATTTTTTTCGGCAATAGCAGCATTTCTTTCAGCAATAGCGTCATTTAACGATTGTACCTTTTCAATTTTCAGGGTAAAATTCAGGTAACTGCCTTTAGGAAAAAAAGCAGGGCGCTGATCCTCATGCCCGGCAAATATTGAATCGGTTGGCACCTTTACCAATGCACTATCATTAACCGTTAACAATGGAAATATCTCCATCAAATCGCCAACGTTTTGTGATGGCTGAATTTGTGCCTGAACCGGGTGACCTGCTGCGTAAGTACTAAAGAGAACAGAATCTTTATCCGTTTTTTGGATAAACTCAAAAGTTATTACATCGTTCTGCTTAATCTTATCGCCTGTGTTATGGGTAAATATCTGGTAAGCTGCACCTTTAGGTGTATGCTGCATTTCGGTTTGAGCATTAGCCTTAACAACAATTGTTAATGCCAAAATAAACAGGATATATTTCATGGTAAAATAAAAAGCCCTCCTGTTTTAACAGGAAGGCTGTATAAGATTTAATTATTATCTAACTTGTTGTGGATGTCCAAGCAAAGCCGGAGCTACTGGTTTAGGAGCATTTGGATTTGGGTGAACAACATCAAGTAACTGGATATCAAATATAAGCGAAGTATAAGGCTGTATTTGACCTGCACCCTGCTGACCGTAAGCCAGGCTTGAAGGGATAAGGAATTTGGCCTCAGCACCTTTGTTTAACAATTGCATACCCTGATCCCAACCTTTTATCATTCCTTTTGTACCAATAGCAAAACGAATAGGCTTGTAAGGGTTCATTGGGTTAATAGGTAATTTATTTTTAACAGCTTCAGATTTTATGCTGGTTTCTAAAATTTTATTAGAAACTAATCTAAGTGTGTAGTTAACTACAACAGTATCGCCGGCAACCGGTTTTACACCTTCACCTTGTTTAGTGATCTGATAGAATAAGCCTGAGTCGGTTTTGGTAACGTTAAGTTTGTTATCGGCAATGTATTTGTTAAGCTTTACCGGCTCTGATTTTTTCAAACCATCTAAAATAGTATTTACATAAGCCTGTTCGCGGCCCTGGAAAACCTGGTCGGTTAAGTTTCCTTTTGAAATAACTTTTTCAACTTTAATAATATAAACCTGGTATTTACCTTTTAAGCCCGGCGGACGTGGGTGGCCTTTGCTTAATGAATCGATATTGACCTTAATTATTGCGCTATCGCCTTCACTTAGTTTTTGTATACCCGATATGATATCACCAGCAGCCTGTGGTTTTTGTATCTGTTGCATAAATGGCAGACCATTATCATAAGTGCTGCCAACTACCGAGTCGGCATCAGTTTTTAAGGTTAAGTTAAGGGCCACAAAATCGCCGGCTTGAATTTTAGGTCCGGATTTTTCTGTGATAATATTGTATAACAATCCTCCTTCGCCTTTTTTAAATCCACCATTGCAACTTGCCAATCCGATGGCTGCAAGCGCTAAAAACATCAGTCTTTTTTTCATTTTTAAGTTTATTGTATTAATAGTTTTTTGTACTCGGGTAATATTAATTTAAATTGATTTACTACTTCTTCAAGGCTGCTGTTTGACATTCCGCCTGCTGCGTTACGGTGGCCGCCTCCATTAAAATATTTTTTACAAATATCATTTGCCGGAAACTCACCTCTCGACCGCAGCGAAAGCTTAACCATGTCAGAACGTTCAACAATAAAGGCCGCTAATCTAATACCTGTAATTGACAATGCATAATTTACTATACCTTCTGTATCGCCTGTTACCACATTATATTTCTCCAGATCCTGTTTACTAACGGTTATCAGGGCCGTATTGTATTCCTCTAAAACTTCCAGCTTCTCTGACAAGCACATCCCCAAAAAGCGTAACCTGCTTTCGGACGAGTTATTGAACACCAACTGGTGGATCTGATAACTTTGCGCACCAGCGTCAATTAAATCGGCCACTATGCGGTGTACTTCGGCTGTTGTATTGGGTAATGAAAATGATGCTGAATCGGTCATGATACCGGTATACAGACAGGTGGCTACATCTTTATTAACGAGTTGTTTATTATTCAGCTCTTTAACAATAAATTTATAAACCAGCTGGGCGGTTGCACAGGCATTAATATCCCAATAACGGTAATCATCAAAATCGGCAGGCTCCAGGTGATGATCAATCATCACTTTTTTGGCAGCGCTTTCGCCAACCAATATGCCCATGTTATTAATGCGGCTCAATGCATTAAAGTCAAGGCAAAAAATGATATCGGCATCGGCAATCAATTGGGCCGACTGTTCTAAATTTTCGGTATAAATAATAACGTCGTCATTACCGGGCATCCAGCTTATGTTATCCGGATAGTCGGTTGGGGTTATTACTTTAGCGTGATGGCCTTGCTGAATTAAATAATTATATAAACCCAAAGACGAACCCATTGCATCGCCATCAGGTTTATGATGGGTAGTGATAACTATTTTTTGGGGCTTTGCTAAAAGTTCAGCAAGCGTGGCTATATCTAACATCAATTTAAAAAAAGAGCTGCAAAGCTAAATAAATAAATCAAATACAGGTATCTATTTTAATGTAAAGCCTTTATGTTTTAATTGTAAAAAGCTACTTTTGCGGCAAATTATTCAGCCCGTTGCAGGATGGGTCAAAATGTTTCAACAAGGAGAGTTGGGGCAATAAACAAAGCATCCTGCATCACATTTAAAAATACATAAACAACAAATTTCTGATGGAAACTAATAAAACATTTACCATGATTAAGCCCGATGCTGTTGCAAACGGCCACATTGGTGCAATTTTAGATCAAATAATAAAAAGCGGTTTTAAAATAACTGCTATGAAGTACACTAAATTAAGCCAGGAAACTGCCGGCAAATTTTATGAAGTTCATAAAGCACGTCCTTTTTATGGCGAACTGGTTGACTTTATGTCATCAGGTACCATTGTAGCGGCAATTCTTGAAAAAGACAATGCTGTTGAAGATTTCCGTAAATTAATTGGTGCTACTGATCCGGCAAAGGCCGACAAAGGAACCATCCGTAATTTGTATGCACAATCAATTGGTGCAAATGCCGTTCATGGCTCTGACTCTGACGAAAACGCTAACATTGAAGGCGCTTTCTTCTTCTCAGGTCTTGAAAAGTTCTAACAATATATTAAAAAGCCGGGCGTTTTTTTAACAGAAAGAGCGCCTGGCTATATTTTTATTTTGTTTATTTGAAAATAAGTGCATATTTTTATGATATTGCCCAGATTTTCCGATCTGCCATAATGCCTTAATTATAAACTAAATAAAACAATGAAACTATTACTTAAATATATTTTATATACGTTACTTATTGTAGTATTAGTTTCAGGAACCATATTATTATACAGAACCCACCCCGAAGCGCAACTTGCTTTTATAGTACCCGGATTATTTATTTTAGCCTTTTCAAGAATGAGCGACGATTTGAATTTCAGAACATTTTTTCCAAGATGGCGCTCTAGAGAAAAATAATCTCGTCTACTAATATTCCTTTCGCCTTTTCGTTTATCTTCTCGATTATCTGCGAACGCATCATCATCAGTTCGTTTTTTATTACGGACGATTCTATGCGAAGAAACAGCTTCTGATTACGTATAAATATTTCCTTGGTACGGTTAGCTACCGGCGCACCCACCAACTCGGGCCACGAGGCTATAATGGCTGTTTCATCATACCGCTGTTTTATTTTATAAACCTGCAGCATTTGTTCAATTGCCTCTTTTAACGATTTATCGTTTGCCTTACGCATCTATTTCGCCTCCTTTAACTTTAAATAAGTTTATATCAACCCCAATTTCATTAAAAATATTTTTAACCCGGTTAACATTAGTATCGGTGATAAAAACCTGCCCAAAATCGTGGTTTGATATCATCTGCATCAGTTTGGTAACTCGTTGATCATCCAGCTTATCAAAAATATCATCGAGCAGTAATATAGGTTTAAAACCATTTTGCCTGTACAAAAAGCTATACTGAGCCAATTTTAACGCAATCAGAAACGATTTTTGCTGCCCCTGCGAGCCAAACTTTTTCATCGGCATGCCATGAATAGCAAACTGCAAATCGTCTTTATGTATCCCCATGGTGGTACGTTCAAGAACGCGATCCTTTTCAATACTTTTTTTCAGCAGTCCGGCAAAATCATCCTGCAATAATTGCGACTCGTAAATCAGCTCTACCTCCTCGGCATTATCACTTAAAAAACGATAATGGCTATTAAATATTTCGGTATAGCTCTCCATAAATGCCTTACGCTTTTCAAAAATACGCGTGCCCGAAACAGTAAGCTGCTCATCAAGCACCTCCATTAAACCGGGGTCGTATCTGCCGGTATCGGCAATAAGCTTCAGCATTGCATTGCGGTTAAGCAATACCTTATTATATATAATCAGTTCATCAAGGTAGGCATTATCAGTTTGTGATATCACATTGTCGATAAATTTCCTTCTTTCTTCGCTACCCTCAATAATAATACTAATATCATAAGGTGATACCATCACCAGCGGAAACAGCCCGATATGATCGGCCAGACGCTGGTAATCTTTTTTATTGCGTTTAAATTGTTTCTTTTGATTGCGCTTTACTGAACAGGCTACCGCTTCGTGCTTATCATTCTTATTAAAATTGCCGGTAACTATAAAAAAGTCGGTCCCTTGTTTTATCTGCTGACTATCAATGGGGTTAAAATAGCTCTTGCATAACGACAGATAGTGAATTGCATCGAGCAGGTTAGTTTTACCGGCGCCGTTATTTCCGGTAAATACATTTACGCCTTCACTAAAAGTAAGCTCTGCTTCGGCGTAATTTTTAAAGTTGATAACGGATAACTGCTGCAAATACATTTTCCAAATTTAGTGATTAGCTGTTAGAGATTGGGGATTAATTATGATGCGTTTAATAATCAGCCTGCCATTTTTATTTAAAAATATACTGCAAAGCAACTGTATTTAAAATACCTTCGTACCATTGTTTAGAATTAGACTAAATAATAACAATGATTGAAGTTTTACTATGCGATAACCAATTATTAACCAGCGAAGGGCTGATGGCCGTACTACAGCATGCCGAAAATATAAAAGTAATTGGTGAGGGTAAAAGTATTACGGAAATTGAACAGCTTGCCATTAACCTGAAGCCGCATGTAATTATTATTGATCCTTTTTATAACCATTTTGCTGTTGCTGCCATAAAAAATATTCAGGAGCAGTTTGCCTTTGCCAAAATCCTGGTGCTATCAAACCGGCAACAAAAAGAAGGCATTATTGAACTCATAAACATCGGACTAAAACATTACGTATGTAAAGAATGCAGCTATACAGATATTATACTGGCCATTTATGCAACCGCAAAAGATGAACAGTTTTATTGCAAAACAACCATCCAAACGCTTTTTGGCGATCAGCCGGAACTAAAGGGGAATAGCGATACATCCATGCTGTCAGCCCGTGAAACAGAGATCATTCATTTAATATCAGCCGGAATGACGAATAAGGAAATTGCTGAAAAGCTTTTCTTAAGCATCCACACTATAAAAACCCATCGAAAAAATATCATCAAAAAAATAGGCTTCACATTTAAAAACGCCGCCGACCTGATGCTTTATACCAGCAAAATCAATTAACGATGTTATTTTTATTTAGACTTATTATAAATTACCTCCTTGGGGGTATTGTGCTCCCCGGTACTTACCGATAATTTTGAGCCGTAATAAAAATTAATCCTACAAGCTCAATATGAAAAAATACTTTACCATTTTCAGTGTACTTGCTATAACATTGGCAGTTACAGAAGGCTGTAAAAAATCAGCTGCAAAAACAGACCCTACCCCTACCTATACTGTTCCAACTACCTACAATTTTGCCAACGTAAACTATTCTGATGCCACCACCCGGCTAAGCATGGTTACCGAAATGGTAAACCTGATGAACACCTCAACCACTGGCGCTGTTGTTGATGGCCAAAGGCTGCTAAACATGTTTACCAATACCAATGCACCTTTTGCTGCCGCCGCCTCCAATACTTCGGGCATACAGGTGAAGGACCAATGTTTTGCGCTTTTACAAACCGATGTACAAAACTACATCGACAGCATTGTAATGGTCAGCCAGTCGACTCAAACTGCCAGTCGCGGTGTTGCTGGTATTGGCGCGAGCAGCGTTACACCGACATCAAAGTATCCGCAAACAGCTACGGGTGTTAATTATGCCCAGGTGTTTAAGAAAAGCATAATGGGCGGTTTAATTTGCTATGAAATTGTAAACAACTATATGGCCAACGGCATCAGCAGCTCTGTTGATAATAATACCGTTGTTGCCGGCAGCGGAACAGCTATGGAACATAACTGGGATCTTGCATTTGGCTATTGGGGCGTTCCTATTGATTTCCCTACCAACAAAACGGGCGCAGTTTACTGGGGAAGTTACACCACCCAGATAGATTCGGGATTTCATGCCAATGCTATACTAATGAGCGCTTTTTTAAAGGGCCGTGCGGCTATTACCAATAAAGATATGCCGACTACCCAGGCTCAGGCTGCTATTATTATGCAAACATTTGAAAGAATGACCGGAGCCGCAGCATTACAGGAAATAAACGAAATTAAAGCAGCTTTAACCGATAACGTAAAAAGAAACAGTGCACTTTCGGAATGCTATGGCTTTGTAAACTCGTTAAAATACAACCCGGCCCGTAAAATTACCGATGCACAGATAGCCGCCATATTGGCCCTGTTCCCTAAAAATTTCTGGGACCTTACCACTACCGACATCAATAACATTCAAAATGCTATTGCAACACAATACAACTTTCAGGATGTAAAGGATATCCTGTAAAAAGCTATAAAGCCGGGCATTAGCAATGCCCGGCTTTATGATTTAAAAGCTTAACCATTAAATCACCAGAAATAAAAAAATATGTTTACTAAATTCATTCGTCCGGCCATCATTGCGTTAGTTGCAGTGGCGGCTTTTCAGGCTTGTAAAAAATCAGGCACAACCCCATCAGCAGGCAGCACCGGCTTCGACCGAAAAGGGATGCTGACCAACCTGAGTACCAATATTATAATACCCGGCTATGTTTCTTTCCAGACCTCAGTTGTGAGTTTAGATTCATCTATCGCTGCCTTTAACGCCAGTCCGGATCTTATTAAACTGGGCAGCTTACAAGCCACCTTTAAAACAGCCTACCAAAAATGGCAAGCCGTTTCCACCTTTGATTTTGGCCCTGCAGCTACCGAAAATTTAAGAATCAGCCTCAACACATTCCCTGCCGATGTTACCCAGATAACCAACAATGTAAACACAGGCTCGTATAACCTGGCATCGCTATCGGCCTTACCTGCACAAGGCCTGCCCGCCATTGACTATTTGCTGTTTGGCACCGGAGCAGATAACAACGCCATACTTGTACAATATACTACAGATAGCCAGGCTACTAACCGCAAGGCTTACCTGGCAGCCGTATCGACCATTATTAAAACCAAGGCAACCAATGTATTAACCGCCTGGAAAACAACCTATCCCGCTACCTTTATTGCCGCCGCCGGGACGGATGTTGGCAGTTCGGTGGGCATGTTAACCAACGAGCTTAACCAGGATTTTGAAGTAATTAAAAATTATGAAATAGGCATTCCGCTGGGTATACAATCAATGGGGACTACGTTTCCAACAAAAGTTCAGGCTTATTATTCAAAAATATCGCTTCAACTGTCCCTATTGCATTTACAGGCTATCCAAAATATTTACCAGGGAAAAAGTGCCCAGGGCGATGGTTTAGGTTTTGATGATTATTTAACGCAAGCCAACGCCCAGTATAATGGGGGATCGCTCAATACTGCCATTTTAGCACAGTTTGCTGCGGCTACTGCTAAACTTCAGGCGTTATCTGATCCGCTGGCGCTTCAAATAACCGGTAATGCAGCCGGTGTAAATGCAGCTTATACTGCTTTACAAATGCAAACGGTATTACTTAAAACAGATATGCCTTCGGCTTTAGGAATTTTGATCACCTATGGTGATACTGACGGAGATTAGTGTCATGTTCAATATTATTAAACAAGGTTTTAATTCCTTTTTTAAAACTGATAAACATATTGCCCCACTGGCTGTGCTCCGCATGGCTTTTGGCGGTATTATGTTTATTTGCGTTGTACGTTTTTTATTAAAAGGATGGGTTAAGGCTTTTTACATTACGCCTAAGTTTCATTTTACCTTTTACGGGTTTGATTGGGTAAAACCGATGGACGCCGCCGGGATGTACACGCTGTTTGCCGTATTGATAGCTGCAAGCATATTGATTACCATCGGCTTGTTTTACAGGGCGGCCGCCATAACTTTTTTTTTCGGTTTTACCTATGTTGAGCTGCTGGACAAAACCACCTATTTGAACCATTATTACCTAATAAGTATAATGGCCTTTTTAATGATATGGGTACCTGCCAACCGCTATTTTTCTGTCGATGTTTTACTAAGGCCCCGTCTGGCTGCTGTAACACATGTACCGGCATGGGTCATCAATATATTTAAACTGCAGCTTTTGCTGGTTTATTTTTTTGCAGGCGTATCAAAACTCACTTATGATTGGCTTATTGCTGCCATGCCCTTAAAAATATGGTTACCCGCAAGTAGTCACTTACCCATTATAGGCGGTTTGCTTACACAGTTATGGGTAGCTTATGTGTTTAGCTGGTTCGGCGCGTTGTTCGATCTGGTTATCGGTTTTTTATTGCTGATTCCCAAAACAAGGAAACCGGCTTATGTGCTGGTAGTGATTTTTCATGTGGTAACCGGCTGGTTTTTTAAAATAGGCATGTTCCCCTATATAATGATACTGGTTACTGTTATTTTCTTTTCAGAAAAAACGCATCTGAAGATTATCGATTTTTTAAGACGGTTCTTCAAATCTCCCGGTCATCAGCCACAAAAAAAAGTATATCAAACCGCTGCTCCTCAACTAATTTTTGGGATATTACTGATACACTTCACCTTACAATTACTGCTCCCGTTCAGGTATTTACTTTATCCCGGCAAGCTTTACTGGACGGAAGAAGGCTATCGTTTTTCCTGGCGGGTAATGCTGATGGAAAAGGGTGGCACTGCATTTTTTCACATAAAAGACCCGGCAACAGGCAAAAGAACGGAGATTATAAACGCACAATATCTTACCGGTTTTCAGGAAAGCCAGATGGCTACCCAGCCTGATATGATATTACAATATGCTCATTTCCTGGCGCAGCAGTATGAAAAAAAGGGCATCAAAAACCCCATAGTAACTGCCGAAAGCTATGTGACGCTTAACGGCAGCGGCAGCAGGTTGTACATTGATACCACCGTAAACCTCGCCAATGAGCAGGAATCATTCGGCCATAAAAAAATGGATCATTCCATTTAACGAAAAACAGAAATGAAAAGAATTTTTATACTGATCCCTTTATTATTTGCACTTATCTCTTTTAAATCAAATGCTCAAAGCTTTACTATAAAAGGTAAAGCTAATGGTGTTTCGGGTTCGGCTATAGCCAATGCGTCGGTTTTTTTAATCAATACAAAGTATAAAACTTCCTGCGACTCATCCGGTAATTATCATCTCGAAAATATTAAACCGGGCAAGTATACCCTGCAAATTTCTGCTATAGGATACAAGTCCTTAACCAGGGAACTAAACGTCGGCGGCAATCTCATTGTCAATATTGTGATGGAAGAAAATGTACAGCAGCTAAAAGATGTAAACGTACAGGCCGAAAAAGAGAAAACATTTGGCATTGCCCGCTTAAAAGCTGTTGACGGCACCACCATTAATGCCGGCAAAAAAAGTGAAGTAATTGTAATGGATGATATAGTAGCCAATAAAGCCAGCAATAATACCCGGCAAATTTATTCGAAGGTAGCAGGCTTAAATATATGGGAAAGTGATGGTGCGGGGATCCAGCTAGGTATTGGCGGCCGGGGATTAAACCCCAACCGGATTACCAATTTTAATACCCGGCAAAATGGTTATGATATCAGTGCCGATGCCTTGGGTTATCCTGAAAGCTATTATACGCCCCCGGCAGAGTTAGTTAACAGAATTGAAATATTAAGAGGGGCTTCGTCCCTACAATACGGTACACAGTTTGGCGGACTGGTAAATTTTAAGCTCAACGAAGGTACCGCCGATAAACCCTTTGAAATTACCTCGCGCGAAACTGTTGGATCATGGGGCTTTTTGAATGAAACCAATAGCATTGGGGGCACCACGGGCAAAGTACAGTATTATGCATTTTATCAGCATAAATCTGGCGATGGCTGGCGGCCAAATTCAAACTTCAACGTAAATACAGCCTACGCCTCTGTTACCTACAATGCAACAAAAGATCTTTCTATCGATTTTCAATACACCCATATGGATTACCTTGCTCACCAACCGGGTGGGCTCACCGATGCCGAGTTTGCTGCAGATCCGCAGCAATCAGTAAGAACACGCAACTGGTTTAAGGTTGACTGGAACCTGAGTGCCTTAATATTGAATTATAAAATCAACGACAATCTTAAATTTAATTCCCGCTTTTTTGGCCTGTTGGCTGATAGGGATGCCGTGGGCGATCTTACGGATTTGATCAGTCGCCCGGATTTAGGTGGGGACCGCGATTTGTTTAAAGATAAATATACCAATTACGGCAATGAGAGCCGCCTTTTATATAGCTATAAAATAAATGAAACGCCACAAAACCTATTAATAGGATTTAGATATTACCGGGGTTTCACCAACCGGCAACAGGGTTTAGGTAACGATGGTTCAACAGGCAATGCTTCCGATTTTAATTATGGCAGTTCGCCAACGGACGTGAACGCCTATTCAAATTATAATTTCCCGAATTATAATGTAGCCCTATTTGCCGAAAATATATTCCGCATCACCCCAAAATTCAGCATTATTCCTGGCGTAAGGTTCGAAAACATTATTACCAAAGCTGATGGCTCGTACAGAACTGTTAATACCGACGGAGCAGGCAATGTTATTTATGATCAGCTAACGCAGGATGTTAAAAACAGCGAAAGGCATTTTGTGATAGGCGGCCTTGGGTTTAGCTATTACCAAAAAGAAGCCATGCAATTTTATGCCAATGTATCGCAAAACTACAGGGCAATTAATTTCAGCGATCTTTATTCGGTAGTAAAAACTACCGTGGTTGATCCAAATTTGAAGGATGAAACAGGTTATTCGGCTGATATAGGGATGCGTGGAAATATAGCTTCGATCTTTAATTACGATGTAAGCGTGTTTGATATTTATTATAACGACAGAATCGGCACCTATCAATCATCGGATGCAAACTTTAACACTTTTCAATACCGCACCAATATTGGCGTATCACAAAATATTGGTTTTGAATCATTCGCCGAATTAGAAGTACTTCATTTTATTCATGCCGATACCAAAAACACCAATTTATCAATTTTCACCAACCTGGCTTTAATCAATGCCCGTTATATTGATGTTAAAAACACCGCTATCAACAATAAAAAAGTTGAGCTTGCTCCTGATTGTATATTTAAAACGGGCTTATCTTATAAATACAAAAAACTTTCGGCCAGTTATCAGCTGGCATACACCAGTTCGCAGTTTACTGATGCAACTAATGCTGTGTTTACACCCAGTGCGGTAAATGGCCTGGTACCGGCCTATACGGTTATGGATCTGTCGGCAAGCTATATGCTAAGTAAAGTTTTCAGTTTGGAAGGCTCAATCAATAACCTGGCTAATGCCAAATATTTTACGCGCCGGGCCGATAGCTATCCCGGTCCGGGAATTATCCCTGCTGATGCGCGGAGCTTCTTTATTACCCTTCAGGTTAGGCTATAATTACGGTTAATTGAAGTGTAATATTTGCGTCATAAATAATTTAATGCTAAAGTATTGCCAGAAAACTTGAAAATTGTATTTTTGCACACTTAATTTTAGAATAGAAATGTCAAAGACCCAGGCCAATACCAAGGTTATTGTAGAAGGAAATGAATTTGGACAAACAGGAAGGTTTGTACGCGAGAACCAAAAAAGCTTAATATTTATAGGTGGCGCCATTATTGCCATGATTGCGATATACTTTGCTTATCAAAAATTTTATATGGGCCCGCGTGAAATTGTTGCCTCAAACCAAATGCATAAAGCGCAGGATTTCTGGGCCAAAAAAGATTGGGATAAAGCGATCAATGGCGATGCGGGTTATCCAGGATTTGAAAAGATCATCAGCGAATACAGCAATACAAAAGCTGCTAACCTGGCTTATTACTATTTAGGTACTGCTTATTTAAATAAAGGCGAGTTCCAAAAAGCAATAGATAATTTAACCAGCTATAGAGGCGATGACAGCATGGTTGCAGCAGAAGCTTCAGGTGATGCAGGTGATGCTTATGTTGAATTGAAAGATTACGACAAAGCTGAAACTTATTTCAAAAAAGCAGCTGATAAAGCAAACAATAGCTTTTTAACACCAATGTATTTTAAAAAATTAGGCCTGGTTTATGAAGCTACCAATGATAATAAATCAGCAGTTGATACCTATAAAAAGATAAAAAGCGATTATCCTGAAAGCCCACAAGCTCAGAATATCGACGAGTATATTGCACGCGCAGAAGCGAAGCTATAGTTAAGTAGAGATCAGAGATTAGTGATAAGGCAGGCCAAAATCACTAATCTCCAATCTCCAATCTCTAATCACTCAAAATCATGGCTACCCAGCAAAAAAACTTATCTGATTTTTCAGAAACTGATGTACCATCAGCAGCGCCTTACCATTTTGGAATAGTTGTTGCCGAATGGAACTCTGCTATAACCAACGCTTTATACCAGGGAGCGTACGAAAGCGATAAGCGCTACGTAAAATATTTTTTTCATCATTTTTTTCGGACTTATGTAGTTAAACGTAAATCAAGCGTTTAAGGTTTCAGCAAGATTAGCCATTTTAATAGCTGTTACTGCTCCTTCAACACCTTTATTGCCATGCTTACCACCAGCACGATCAATCGCTTGTTGCTGGTTATCGGTAGTTAATACACCAAATATAACAGGTTTTGAATATTTTAACGAAACATTACTAATGCCATTTGCTACGGCATTACAAATAAAATCAAAATGCCTTGTTTCACCCTGAATTACGCATCC